>OGHZ01000128.1_pt1 | contig 69379 bp, 79 predicted proteins | sample 1571661 | NCBI WGS metagenome assembly OGHZ01 (sample SAMEA2582040, study PRJEB24529) | metagenome | biome: Human gut stool | place: China | collected 2011 | reverse complement strand
CTTGAGAACTGCTTTAACTTACGATCATCAAGACTGAAAAAGTAAGTGAAGAATCCACGGACACCCTTCAAGCCATATTTCTTGCCTTTCTCAAGATAAAAAGGCGGATAGATACCCCATGAAGGCACATCTCCCGTTTGCTTAGCCGTACCGGTGTAATACTTGCCACGAACGAAAGTATTTTCATCAATGAGTTGCTTAATTTCTGTTACGAAATTAAGGTCAGTAGCTTTGACATCAACCGACAATTTAGGGATTTTAAGCGAGATATAGCCGTCTGGAAGATTGTTCATGTCAACGTTAGCGGCTGCAATTTCTGCCACTGATGCATTGAAAACTTTAGGCTTAGCGTCGCTATTTTGAGTAGATACATACAGAATCGAGTCCTCCGTTGGTGTGTATTCTGTTGTAACCACTGTATCGTTGTTTGCTAGCTTTTTAATCACACGGCTACCATCTACCGATGTCACATAAGTAATGAAACCTCGAACACCAACAATGTAATAAGTCTTGCCCTTGTATAGATTTACTGGCAAGTAACGACTCCAAGGGGCTGAAATATCATTGATGATCTTACCGTTGTTCTCGACCCAGAATGTACCTGTGATTCGGTCAGTAAGCATTTGCTTGATACCTTGAGCAAAGTCGATGTTGTCAGCGGTAACTTCGTTACCACCAAGCCCCCTAGACTGATAGACTCCACCCTCTTTCCAAGAGCGAGCTCCTTCGTCGTAGTAGTACCATTTGCCCGTATCTTTGGCTACAACGATACCATTTGCACCGTTTGGATAAGTGCTACTGATTTCAGATAGCGAATTAAGAACAGCCTTAGGGGCATTGGATTCAATTTTGTTAAATTTCTTTTCAACAAAATCAGCACTCGCCTTTCCATTTAGCGTGTTCTCAATAGTGCTGAGACGGTCATCAAGGTTGCCAGCAAGTCCACGGGCCTTGATAACTTCCATGTTAGTGTTGCCATTAGTGGCACCGTCTGCATAAGTCGTTTCGATGGCTTTGGCAATGGCTTCTCGAACGTCTGCCCCTCTTGTCTTCTTGCGAATAGCCTTTGTCAAAACACTAATGTTCTTAGTGTTCTCAAGGGGCGTGACATCATCGTAGAGGTTCAAACGTCCCTCTGCTTCGATTTCTGGCATGTTTAATTACCTCCATTTAATTCTTGTTGCAATCTAGCAATTTCAGCTTCTACATCCTTGATTGTTCTAGCACGCTCCTGCTCGTCCATGCTGTACGATGCAAGCTGGTTATCATAGTTAGCCTTGGCTGTGAGATAATCAGCGTATTGTTTATCATAAGCTGCAATCTCGTCCGCTGATGCGTTGGGGCTAGGCGGATTAGGTGCTTTAGGGGCTGTAGGTGCTGAGCTAGGTTTGTTTTTAAGTGCTGCGAGTTGGTCACGTAAAGCTTTCAAACGTTTCTCTTTATTAGCCGTTGATGTATTCTGTTTCAAGCGTTCGATAGAGTTTTCAGCTTCTTGTAACTGCAACTGATACGCTGAAAGTGATTGAGATTGTGAACCGATAGTCAAATCAACACTCTGTGGGTTTAGGATATCAATTTTTTTCTCCAAGATTTGCAAAGTTTCAATCCCAGATAGAGGGGCGTTGATAATCGGGTGTTTGTTCCCAATTTCAAACTTGTCATATCTGTTATCAATCAAGTAACGCTCAACCGCTGAGATAGTCCATTTTGCGAGTGCGATTTTTTGGTTTTGTAGGTACTGCTTACCACGGGCAAGCAAAACTTTTGGGTCATCAATCTCCGTCCAGATAACAGCTTTACGAATGATGCCAAACTCTTTTATCAGCTCTTTGTCTTCCAAAAACGCACTGTTATTGTTAACGTGCCAAATGGTCAACTGTTCTCTGGTCACATCAGGGCTCTGGTCCTCGTCTGGATGTTCCTTCTGGATATCAGCACCAATCGGCATGATTTGAGTAGCTAGACCGTCAAAATCGAGCTCTCGACTGGCTGACTTGATATTCTTACCGATTTGCAGCGGTGATTTCCTGGTCTCTCCAATCTGAGCAGTCCAATCCACATATAAGCGAGTATTTCGCTCATAGATGGTCAAATAGCCCCCGATATTGTTAATGATACGCTCTCGGACACAGTCCCAAGTGCTTTCATATCCAAGGTAACGCCAAGGTTTATCAGTCCTACTATTAACCGTGCAAGCGCCCAAGTTAATGCGTTTGTAGTCCTCAACCTCGCCATTAGCTACCCTTAAAATTTCAGTTAAGTAAGGGGCTGCTCCTTGGTTTGGCAATTTCTGGAACCATTGAGCAGAATCGTGCAAGAATGAAAGGAAATCCTCGCAAGTCACTTTCTGAGCGAATCCGTTCGTTGTCATTTCGTTAGTAGATGTCAACACTCTGCCCACGAACTCAACTTTGCCATCGTAGAGGTTGACCTCCTCAACGATAGATTTAAACGGCACCATTTTGTTATACAAAGGATGCGTAAAAGGAACAGCGAAAGAGAACTCATGAATGGTGTTTAGAGCTTGGTTGATTTCACCAACGATAACTGTGCCACCTCTTGGGCTGTACGGGTCATGGATAGTCTTGCGTGCCGTAGTGGTACGATTAAGCTTATCCCAACGGCGTGAGTTGAAATCACTCCACCAATACACCGCATAGCCGCCTTTGTGTTTGGTTTCGGGTGGTTCTGGTACGACGGTTTTTTCACCACCAACTCCGACAAGTTGCCCGTTGTTGTCAGACACATAGACATGGGTTAAAAACTCCCCATGCTCGTTATTGTGGTCTGAGACATTGATAGTACAGTACCAGTTGCCGCCCCATTCTACGCCGTCATACCAGATAATATCATCTTGATCTATCTCCTTACCGGCACTAGGTGAGTAGTTTGTTTTCCTGCTCCATGTCGGGAACAACACCCCTTTGATACCAGTGTCATTACTAAGATTTGAAACCTTGACAGCGTAACCAGTATGACTAATGTTAAATACTTCGATTTTACCGCTTGCACTCATGTCATCACCTCATTGTTGAAATGCATGGCAATTGTGCCATTGCCTTTAGTTTTAAAGTAATTAATACCTTGATACAAAGTCAGTGCGAACTCCCTATTTTCACCTCTCTTGAGGTTGTAAATAACCCCCTCTGAATCCGTCAAAGTGATATCTTCATCGCAATAGATTACTGGACTGATAGACGTATCACCAGAATTGACGAAATAGATTGTCTTTTCTGACCGTGTGTAGCCTAATTGCCACTTAGTCCATGTTGAGTCATCACTTTCAAAATCGAACGTATCCCAGACATCATCAAAGTATTCGTTTTCGTGGAAAGCGAATGGATAGCACTTGAATACAATAGTAGCTACCAGATTTTTTCGGATAGGATCATCAGACACTTTGATGTGCTTAATCTTACCCATCCAGTAATAGCGTCGGTCATGCGTATCAAATAGCTTGCGTTCCGTTTTAGTAACCATTTGAGACTTAATCATACGTTCAGCGGTTTTGCGGTCTTCATATTCCGTAAACGGTAGCTTAAACTCGTATGTGATTTCTCTAGGTTCAAAAACACGCTCACCTAGAACACTAGAGAAGTCAAGCACCCCTTGCATAAAGGGGATAGACTCGACAATCTCTTTCTCGTCTGGGGTTGGCGCTTCACGTTTCTGTAGGTACCACCCAGCGTCACGACTATTGAAATCGCCAAATTTTATATATTCTTTGATTTTAGTAATCATAATCTGTGTCGTCCTTTCAGTGTTTTAATCGTATCGATAGCACTGTTGAAATTATTAACTGTGCCACCGACCAATGCACCAGTGTCTAGCACCATGTTTTGACCTTGTGCCACTTGGTCTTTGAGCTCTCCAAGAGCGTCAATCACATCACCCAACAAACCGGCTGAGTGTGCAGCATAGGCTTCTTGACGTGCTGAAATAGTGGCGTCTGGTGTTTTATCACGCAAGACTTCCATCTTAAGCTGACTAGCCATGTTTGAAGTGGCACCGGTGAGCATGGCATTAGCTCGAACATTGAACCCGTTGACTTGGTCACGGATGTAATCAAGGCTATTAGCAACCTCTGGGGCTGATTCGTCGATACCTCGAGCGATACCAAGGCCAATATACCAACCAACTTGGTCACGGAATAAGTGAGAAGGTGAATGGATTTTTGCTTTAGCTTGTGCTGCACGCTCTGCCTGTGCGACTAGGGCGTTTGCTGCTGCTGTAACTGCTCCTAACGCTGAGTTAAGACCAGCGGCAAGACCTTGACCCATATAGGCACCGGCTGAGAAGAAGGCTCCATAACCGGCTCTAGCTGCGGCTGCCGCTTGGTTAACCGCTGCTTGCGTAACTGCAACTAATTGCTGTCCGCTCGCTTGCATAGCTGATACCATTTGAGCACCACCAGCACGAATAGCAGCAACTACTTGATTCATACCATTGCGAACCGCTGAAACAATCTGATTCATGAAAGCCTGCGTGCTAGCAACCATTTGAGTACCGCTAGAACGTAAAGCCGCTGTCATTTGCATAGCTCCGGACGTTACGGCTTGAACCGCTGACATCATGCCTGCACTTACTGCCATGCCTAATGACATCATTGTAGCCTGCAAGGTCATGGCAGCCGCTCCCACGGTAGCGAATACGCTAGCTAACATCATGACTTGGGCACTTACCATAGCAAGCCCTGCTCCTGCCATTTGGGCTGAGCTGGCAAGCATAGCAAGCTGACTAGCTACCATGGTCGCCATCATGGAAACCATGCTGAAACCAGTTTGGGCAGTCATGAGCTGAGCGCCAAACATAGTAACCGCTGACCCTGCCATCATGAGCTGTGATGTCATTTGCATCAAGCTAGTGGCAAACATCATGAATTGAGTGTTTAGCATGGTCAATGATGTACCAATCATGGTAAATTGAGTACCTACGAGCGTCAAGCTAGTCCCTAGCATAGTTGAGCTAGTAGCCATCATGGTCATGCTCGTAGTGGTCATAGTTAACTGAGTAGCTAACATTGTTAAGCTACTAGTTAACATAGTCATGCTTGAGCTGATAGAAGTCATGCTAGCAGTCAATGTCATTGAAACTGTGCTGAACTGAGTTAAACCAGTCGCAGCAACCATCAAGGCCGGTGCTAGTGTCATGATTTGCGTTCTAAACGCCGTGATAGGGGCTACGATAGCCGTTAAACCAGCTAGCGATTGACTAGCTTGATTTGAGAACGTGCTGAATGCTGTTCCTGCCGTAGTGAGCAATGATTGCAAGTTAGTGAACGATGACTGAATGCTTGTAATCGTACTTGAGAATGAAGTCAACCCAGATACGGCGCTAGACGCTGAGCTAGACACCTTACTCATGCCGTCGCCAAGGTTCTTCATGCCAGTACCCGCTGTGGCAAGTTCCGCTGAATTATCACCGATAGAACCAACCCCCTTGGCAACAGCTGCAAGAGATGCAGCCATGTCCGCAAGATTGGTATTGGTAATCTTAACGACACCATTGGCAAGTTGATTGAATCCATTACCAGCCTTTTGCGCTGCGGTACCGATTGAGTTAAACACATTAGCTAGGCTATTCAATACACTACTGATTGCACTGCCGGCTGATGTAATGACGCTTGAAATACCTTCAAACGCTGATTTGATACCGTTTCCGATACCTTGAGCCGCTGTGCCGATAGAAGTACCAACCGACTGAACCACGCTAGCAATACCCTGCAAGGCTGCACCAATGGCTGAACCGGCAGCGGAAATTACACCAGAAACACCGCTTAATGCCGTGCTAATAGCCGTACCGATACCCATTGCAGCCGTAGCTATTGCCATTCCTGCGGCTGAAACAACCGATGCAATGCCACTGAACGCAGCACTAATCACACCACCAATTGCCGTAATAATAGGCACAATTTGAGTGATTGCTGTAACAATCGCTGAAATGATTTGGCTGATAATAGGGGCTAATGTCTGAACGACTGTGACAATGGCAGAAATCACTTGACTAATGACTGGTGCAAGAGTTTGAACGACTGTCACAATGCCTTGAATCAAGGTCATAATGACTGGTGCCGTTGCTTGAATAGCTTGGACAATCACTTGCAAAACCATTGCAATCTGTGGGCCAAATTGTCCGATTACTTGCGCTACTTGCACAATGCAATTCGCGATAACCGGAGCAATTGCCACGATAGCATTTGCAATAATCTGTGTTACTGCTGTAATAGTATTCCCGATAATCTGAATAATCGGAGTAATCGCCGTAGCAATTTGGCTGATTGCTGAACCTAGAGCGGTAGCTAGACCGCTGAAAGCACCGATAATGCCTGGGATAGTTCCTAAAATGGATGTCCAAGCGTTGCCAAATGCCGTGATGGTTGGGGCAGCTTGACCAATAGCCGCACCAACCGCAACTACTAGCGGCGCTAAACGTGCAAGCCCTGGAGCCGCTTGCCCTACTGCTGTAACGACTGTAGCGAATGCAGTTCCGAACGCTTCAATTACCGTTGCCATTGCACCGCCGATAGCTCCTACAACTGTACTAATTGCACCACCTAAAGCCCCGAGGATTTGTGAAACTCCCTGAGATTGCGTAGCTAGCAACGCCAATGAAGCAACAACAAGAGCGATTGCTGCACCGATTCCGACTGCTGCGATTGCAGCCGAAGTTCCCAACCCTGCTAATGTTGAAAAGCTGACACCTTTCAATCCTTGCAAGGCTGCTTTAATACCTTGTCCCAAACCTTTAAAGGCGGTTGATAGACCTGTCCCGATACCTTTTGCAGCCGTTGAAATGCTAGTTCCTGCTGACTTAATGACATTAGCCATCCCGCTAAACAACTGCGTAATAGTTGATTTAGAGCGTCTAGCGCCGTTAGCGGCTTCTGCTGCTCCTTCTGCCGCATCGCTTCCAAATTTCTTGAATGGGTTAAGGCTCTTGATGAAATCAAGTCCTCTTAATGCAGCACTGACGGCAGAAATCCCAGCCTTTGCAGTCATAAACCCTGCTACAAGAGCTAAAATGCCGCTGGTGATACCGTTAAGCACTCCCGGTGGCAATGAGCTGACAAACTTAGATACCGCTGAAATAGCTTGAGATATCCAGTTTACAAGCGTTCCAAGAGCTGAGCCAATGCCTGCAATGATTGACTGCATTTGTGAGCTACCGAGGACCTCACCAAATGATGAACCGATAGCCTTGAGGGCGTTCCAAGTATCTTGCACCGCTGCTTTAAACGATTGAAACGCTCCAGTGTCAGCAAAGGAAGTAATGAAACTTCTAACTGATGTCGTGGCAATATTCAAGGCTTGCGAGATCCCGTTAGCGATATCACCAAATACTGAGCCAATGCCCTGCATGAGCTTGCTACCATCAATCTTGCTAAATAACTGCTTGATTGAGCTTGAGATGTAGGTAAACGTTGCACCTAGATTAGCCAAAGCTCCGGTATTCGTGAAGCCTTTCCAAAGTGAAGACAGCCCACTGCCAATCTTGTCAGCAATGCCGTTGACGTCAATCCTTTCGAGTGCATCCGTGAGCCCAACGACTGCTTTGATACCGATTTGATTGAGTTTTTCAAACTGTGGCATTAGCTTGTTAGCAAGAGATTCTTTCATCCCGTCAATCGCTTGGTCAACGGTCTTGAACTCTGTGGCCATCTTACTGAATGTGTCGTTAGTACCGACCTTAGCAATGGCGTCAAAGAAGTCCTCGGTCTTAATCTTGCCGTCTTGGACTGCTTGGACCATTTCAGCGGTACTCATGCCCATTTCTTTCGCAATCGCTGCGATACCTGCAGGCGTCTGTTCTAGCATGAGTTTGAAGTCTTGCCATTGAACTTTAGGCTTAGCTGCCATTTGGGTCGCTTGTTGGCTCAAAGTTTTCATGGCTTGTTGCGGATTCTCTGCTGCCGCTGCAAGACCACCGAACCCCTTAACGAGTTCGGTTGTATTCTTGGTTCCTACTGCCGCTAACTGTGAGTAGGTAGAAGCCATGTCAGATGCTGAATAGATTGTCTTTGTTGCAAAGTCCTGCAACTCGCCTTTGACTTGCTGAATTTGAGCAGTAGGCATGTTGATCTGTTGCATGTTGCCTTCAAAAGTCTTCCATGCTTTAGTAGAACTGTTAAGCTCACCTACCATGGATTTCATGCCGTTGCCAAGAGCGCTAATACCGCCCATAATGGCACCACCGATTAAATTAGCACCGAGAACAGACTTGAAGACCGAACCAACTTTACCGGCTGAACCTTTCAAGCCCTCTAACGCCCCTTTGATACGTTTAGCCCCACTTTCAGCGTCTTTCCCATCGAATAACGCCTTAATGGTGACTGTACCATCTGCCATAGATTATCCCTCCTTTCTAAAATTCTTCTTCGTATTCTTCATCTTCCTCGACAGTTTCGTAAGGGAGAGCATAATCTTTTTGAAGCCTACGCATTTCCTCTTTGTACTCTGCTGAGTCGCCCTTCTGTGGTTTCCATTTCCGGATTTTGATAACTTCCATGAATTTAGTGCCCTCTGGTAGCCCAGAAAGTAGAGCGTTGAATTTCTTCCAGTGAAGTTTTCCTTGGACATCGAATAGATCAATGCCGTAGGCTTGCAAGAATGAAGCATAGATATAGTCACCATCAAAACGAATGTCATAAGGAGCTCTTTGTTTCGTGTCGTCGCTTGCCGTGGTCTTCATCGGATTCCCAGCCAAATCATACTCGACATGGTTATCTTCGACATCCGACAAGCTGATATGTTCTTCGAAGACCTCGTTAAATATCTCTGACATTTCTTCAACAGTGAAGTCTTCTAGGGTCTCGCCGGTCAAAATACGAATACCAAAGTGTGGTTTTACAAACTCTGGAACCTCTATGTCTTGCCACATCTCAAACAGCCTTAGAACATTATCAAAAGACAAATCTAGGGCGTACTCTTTATCATCAATCACTAACTTGTCTGTTAGTTTTCGTGATAAATCAATCATTCAAATACTTATCGAGGGCTGCTTTTGAGTTTTGGTTTTCGAATTCCTCAGAAATACCTTTGATAGCTTCAATGAGATAGAACATCTCATTAATTGTTGACTGACCAGCAAACTCATACACTTGCTTAAAGGCTTCTTTATCATCAAAAACTTGATTGAAACCATCTTCTACCAATGTCTTCAAAGCGCCCAACGCTTCTTCGTCAGTGGTGTTTTGGAATGCTTCCCCTTTGGCTTGCAAATCTTCACCAACGGCTTTAATGCGTTGGATATTGCTATCTGATACAGGGAAGTTAAGTTGGAATTCACCGAAATCTACAGGGATGACATTGCTACGTTTTTTAATTACTACCATGTTTTATTGTTCTCCTTTACGAAAAAAAGAGGGTAAGGGCTAACCCCTACCCTCTAGTTGTCTTATCTTGTTTTATTTAATTAGTGATTATCCACCGATTCCCGGTGAAGTAGTTTCTGACGAAGCACCAGAAGCGGCTACTGGTGTTCCAGTAAGCCCAGAAGCTGCACGGCCAGTAGTTGCTGATGTGATTTCATGCTTTTCTGGTGTGCGAGACCAGTTAATTTGGAATTTGATAGTTTCAAGCTCTGACGCTTCACCATCTCCGACTTCAATCTCAGAAAGTCGTGCAAGACCTTCCTTGTAAGATTTACCGTCTGGAGTAACCTCTTTGTACCAAACGATAAGGTCATCAGCTACGGCATCCTCTTTATCGACAACAAAGTTTTGAGCTTTGTCTGCATAGTCACGGTGCCCCTCAAATGAGCGTCCACGTGATTTAGATGTGATAACCTTTTCTTTCGTACCATCTCCGTCGAAGTACGCCACGTCATCGTCTTCTGCGTCATTTTCTGGTGCAGATTCCTTGATACCCTTGGCAATCCACATATACTTTTCATCAGTTGGTGGAGTGTCTGGATGTTCTGGGTCGTAAGGTGCGATGTAGTGCTTGCGAATCGCATTTTTAAATTTAGCCATTTAGTTAAGGCTCCTTTCTACTTCTAGTCTTGCCTGCAAATCAAGCAAGTAAATGTAAAAGCCCTGCTCGTCGGCATCGTTTAAGCTCGGTGTCTCGACGGTCAAGGCTAGGAATGTATATGAATTGTTCTTACTTGGTAGCTCAAAGCCAATCTTTGAAAGCTCGGTGTTTATCTTCCACAGAATAGCGTTTAGCTTTTGCTGGTCCTGCGATTTAATAGCTATCTCATACGGTAGCGATAGAATCTGGGTGCCAGCCATGTCTTCGTCTTCCACTTTGCCACCCGGCAATGGATAGACTGAAAGACTTTCGTCTTCTGAAAGATAATCAAGCTTACACTTCAAAGGTAGTCCAAGCGTATTGATGAAGTTTGCGAGAACTTCTGAAAAATCGTTATCGTTCATTAGTTAACCCCCATAGCTCGAAGCGCAACTTTACCCCAGTTCTTACCATGCTTAGGAATAGCTTTCTTATCCCAACGCTTGCCAGTTCCGGGTGTAGTGTATTTGCTGAAAGTGAAGCTTCTATTTTTGTTGTAACTAGACCCATAGAATTGAGCTCTTGCATAAGGTCCCGGATATCTAATACCATCGCTAAAAGCTGAACCGCTAGCGCTCAAGGTTCCGTCTCTACGAGGGATGAATGGCTGCATGTCTGTAATCATTTGACCAATCATGGCAACTTTTCCACGTTTGACCGCCTCTGGACTGCATTTCTTTTCAAGCCCTTGCAAGTCAACCTTAACGGTTACATTAGCACCCATCAGATCACCTCGATTTCATAGCAAAACACTTTGTTTTGCCTTGGATAGTAGACTGGAATGACGGAACGAATCTTATAATCTCGTTTGCCGTCATTAATTACGCCATTCTCAAAGCTTTCATCAAGAACCACTGGGCAATATTTCGGATAGACGAATAAAACGCTGGGTTTTGATTCGCTACGATTGTTAGTTGACCCGCTAACATTGAACTGCCTATCAAATCTAACGGGTTTAAGGGTTGTGGGCTCATCATATGTTACTTTTCCCCATACGTCCGTTTCACCCGTTAGCTTTTTGATTGTGACAGTATCAACTAGCATACGTTTGTCAATAACGGTCATAACATACCCCCCTATAGCCATATCCCGCCCCTTTTAGAGCGTTCAAAGCGTCAAGAGATAGATTATACCGGATGCCCTCAGTGGACGCCTTAGACGTGTTCTTGTAGCTAATAGAAGTACGTCCAAGAGACACACTAGAGACTGATTGTTTTTCATCAGCGGTCATGATGCCGCTACTATCCAAGTAAGCAATCTGAAAAGCCGTCGCTAATTTAACGGCCTTCTTTCGATATTCCAGTTCTTTTTCAAAATCAACAAAGTCATAGAGGTTTCTAATGAACATATTGATAGCTAATTCTGCTCTAGCTCGTAGCTTTTCAAAGTTTTCGACCTCATCAAAACCAAGTTTTTCAAACTCGTTTTCAGTTAGATAAGCGATTTTAACCACCTCCATAATAAAAAGGCGGTGTATTATCCGCCTTCTAGTTTATTCCTCGATTTCGTAACCGAGATTAAGAAATGCTGAAACAGCAACATCATTAGTAGCTGTGAAGCTAACGCCGTCTTTGGTCAAGATAACGCCGTTTACTGTTGTTTCTTCGTTCTTCTTAGCTGCTGCCATAGTTACCCCCTATTAGGCTGATTTGTGGACGTAGATGGCTTTCTTCTTGTTTTCCAAAACGAAAGCATCGTAACGGATACGTCCTTCAACAAGTTTACCGTTGATTCCTGGTGGGTTGTCGTGAATCTTGTAGTCTTCAAGCTTAACTGGTGATGTAGTAGCTACTGGGTGAGCAATAATGAACTCAACGCCTTGAGGAAGGCGGCCTGGTGTAAGAACTACTGGCATGCCGTCAATCATACCAACTTGACCATTGATTGTGATTTGTTGTCCAAGATCAGACTGTTTAACAAATGCTGGGTCAAGCTTGATAAGTTTGTAGAACTTAGATGAAACATGAAGCACGCGCCCTGCTGTTGGAACAAACGCTTCTGTAAGTTTGATTTGACCATCAAGCACCGCTTCATAAGCGTTATCTTTTGTAACTGCTGCTGTAACGATGTTACCTGCGTCTGCACCGCCTGCAATAGTTGCGAATCGGTACGTGTCGATTTCTGGGATGACAACTTCTGACAATTGACGAGCAAGAGCTTTACCAGCTTCCATGACACCGTTTGTGTCTTGTTCAGATTTCTTGTCGATTGTGAAAGTGAAAGAGCGGTCTTTCTTCAATACCATTGTTTGAACATTGTTACCGAGTTCATCCGCTGTACCGTAACGATTGACACCGCTTGTTGTGTAGTCGTTCATTTGAGATGTTGGAACAGAATACACTTTAACTGTGTCAACACCAGTAAAGTCGAAATCTTGGTTAATGATACCAGTTGAAAGAGCTTCTTTTGTGAAGCGTTCATCAACTTTGTTGTCAAATTTCTGTGCGTAGTTAACAACCATGTTTTAAATACCTCTTTTCTTTTTATACGCTGTCAAAGCCTTCAAATAGAGCTTTGTCTTCTGCGCTAATATCTTGCCCAGCATCCGCCGCCGGATTGCCTGGAACAGTGATATTTGGGTTTTGCGGCTCGCTTTGAGCTTGAAAGAGGTATGGGCTTGTCTCTCTTAGACCGTTGATAGTTTCTTCTAGGACAGGTTTGCCGTCCTCACCTAGTTCAATCTTGTCTAGGTCAATAAACTTCATAAGGTCCTCGGAGTTGTAAGCTCCCACGTCCTTCAATGCCAAAGCTACCGCATTAGTTTTCTTAACTTGGGCAAGGTTAGCTTCGTTCTCAGTCTTGTAAGTGTCGAATTGAGCTTGTAAGTCCGCTAATTGTTGCTTAGCTTCTTCACTTGCTCCCTCTTTGGCTTTCAAGTCTTCGAGTGCTTGGCTTTGTTGCTCAAGTTGTTGATTAAGGCTGTCGTTTTCAGCTTGTAATTCAGACTTAGCTTGTGATTTTGCATTCTCAATACCTGCACCGTACGCTTGCATGATATTGTCAATCACACTCTTATCTGTGATACCAGCTTCAACCAACATTTCACGTTTTAAACTCATGCTTAAAACTCCTTTGTTTTACGTCCGGTGGACTGTATTCGCCCAGTTTTACGACATTTGGCAGGTCAAAAGAAAAACCGCATCAAATTGATACGGTTTTATTAAGTAGTCTGTTCCTACGAGTCAAGATTTTGGATCACCGGCTTTCTTTTTTTGTTGCTTTCGCAGTTCGATTTCTGCTTTAGCTTGATTAAACGGGTCATCATAATACCTCTCTCTTGAATAGTCACGATACAGAAACGGGTATTGTCTCAGATAGTCCCTCATAGCCGCTTGCTGCTTCCTAACTTGCCCCTTATATTTGCTTATTAGCTCGTCATCCTCTAGCTTGTTAGCGACGTGAAGCAACTCTTTAGATTTTCTGATAGAACGTTCTATAGCTCGTTGCTTAGCTTGAGCATTGGCGTTCTCTATCGCTTGCTCTGGTGTTAGGTCCTTTAGGTGCTCTGGTAAGTCTGGTTTATAATTAGCACCTACCACAAACGGTGTTATCTCATGCCGGCAGTTAATACCAAGACAGCCGCCTGCACTACCAAAACCGTAGTCAGATAGCGAATAGATGCGTTCCCCTTTCTCGGTCCTTGCCGGACCATGCGTAACTATTTGATGTTGCAATGGGGCACACATCTCACGGGCTGTTGACTTCATCGAATAATAGAATGTATCAATGCCCACTTCCTCAGCGGGTGCCATTCTAGCTTCACGATAGACCCGCCATGAAGTTGAGCGAATAACCGTCCTAGCGTATGTGTCAGCTCTCCAGCGTTTCCCTTGTTTGTCAGTGAAACCATAGAAGCCTTTTTCAGCCCACTTCATAACCGTAGTAGATACGGCTTGAGTTGGATTCATTACACCAGTGACAACCTTGGCCACCGTTTCCTCGACTATGGACTGATAGACCTTTCTGACACTGACTGGCAATGTCGTATTGATAAGGTTGTTGATGTCTCCCATAGTCTGATTGACGTAGTTAGCTAGGTTTATCTGGATAAGATTGTTATCCACGAAATCACCACCACCCATTGAATCTAATAGCTGGGTTTTGGTGTCCTTGTATATCTGGTAGCCCTCGTTTTGAATGACATAGCGTAACTGTTGCTCAGCTACCCCAGACCGTTCAGCGATAAGCTTGATATTTTCATCATTGAGCAAGCCCATTTCACTCATTTTCTCGATTTGCCAGATATAAGGGTTATCCTCTAGGCTAGCGCTGCCACGCTCTCTAATGCGGTCAACAACTTGGTCGAATAAGTCCATTGTCATTTGATGGTAGATGTCAGCGACACGGCTAGCATCTAGCATTAGCTGCTGATCATTTAGCTTGATAGGTTTCTTATTCGCCATAGCTCATCACTCCCCGTATATTGACTTATCTTCTAGGCTTCTATCGTTGTTAGCTTCTTCAATCGTGTTCCCGTTGATTTCTGCTTTGATTGCCTTGGCTTCCTCTGGTGTTACGTTAAGCACCTTCTCAATGGCCATTGTCTCAGTTCCAAAGCCTGCGTTAACTACTTTAATCCAGTAATCAAGCTCTGCGTTTCGGTCAGTGAAGACACCATCATCAAGGTTAACGCTGATAGCGTCCATATCTGGGATTGTGCCACTGTATAGACCGTAAGCCTTTGCAAGCTCTAGCATTGAAATGATTAGCTCTCTTAGTGATTGCTCGACCAGCGAAACAATGCTGTTGCGCATTTGGTAGGTGTCCGAGTTCTCGCTGACAATCTCTGTCGCCGTCTTCATGCTCTTTCCGTCGAATGTAAACATGCCGGCTGACACTCCTAACTGCATTTCAAACAAGCTCAAGCCCTCATTGATAGCCTTGATATAGTCTTCTGCTCTGATAGGTGTTGTAAGGTCGGTAATCTTAACACCGCCATCAATATCGTTGCTTTCAAACTGTTCATAGACGTTCTGACCTACTTCAAATTGATGTCGGACAACAACCTTGCCACCTTCTTCCGTATAAACAGGCTTAATTAGTTGAGCAGGAACAGCAACACGACGCTGCCCCATTTTGACCTCCCACATAAACTGATCATAGGTTTCATTGAGGAAATCAATCGTAGTCTTAGCATTGTCAAAGATAGATAGACCAAGAGGACTATTGATATCTTTGTTATTCATGCCTGGCGCTTTCAGATAGGTAAATAGCGGACGGCTTAAACCGTGCAATTCTACGGTTTCTTCTAGGTCCTCATAAACCTCTGATAGTGGCACCCTCTGACCTACAATGTTTTGATTGTCCGAACGGTATAGCTCGTTTGATACGGTATATTTGCCATCTTTAGCCCACTCATGCAGCTCGATAAGCGTGTAATAGATTACTTTCTTACCTTGACCTTTCGTGGTCTTAGTAATGATAGCAGCACTTGATACATCTTGAGTGTTCGATTGCAGTGGCAGAAAGACCGGTGCTTGCACAAATGACACTCTGACTTGCTCGCCGTCAATATAAGGACGCATTGCAAGACCACCAAGAGCCAGACATGACTCTAGGTAGCGTTCAAAGTTCTTTGTAAAGCGGTCATTATTAAGCTGCTCTTGAATAAACTTATCAGCCGTTGCATCATCCACCTTGATTTCAGCTTGTTCGTTGAACACAAGGCTAGCAATCTTCTTTGAAGCGGTCCTTGCGATAGGCAAGTGATTGAACGCTCTCTTTTGAGGTGTGCCGTTGCTATCGGTGTACTTGATAAGCGGATATTTACCAGCAAAGTATTTCAAACTCTCCCTAATGCGGTCATATTCAGCACTTGATACCGATATTTTAGGGTGATCTGTGATGTTAGTTAGACTTTCGGTTGTCATAACGTATTTACTCCTTGTGAATAGATCTTTAATGGTCTGTACTATTCCCATTATTAGCTCCTTTAAGCTTTCAAATCTAACGCCCTAGCGTTGTCTAAAACAAAGTATTTCATAGCATCGCAGCAGTGGTCATCCTCTTTAATAACTTTAGGGTCATCGCTGTGTATCGTCTTTTCATCATAGCGATACATCTTGTGTTCCTCGTAAAATATCTTGTTACTTGGTATATCAAGATAATAGAAACGCCCCTCTGCTAATAGACTGATGACCATGTCAATCATGGTCTGGTTCTTCTTCTTAGCTACCGGATGCCAGCGTTCTCTATAATCTTTAAAGTATTGGTTACGAAGCGCACCCTCTGCACTATCGATGGTCATTTTAAACTTAGGCACTCGATACTGTCTCATAATCTTTTCGATGAAGTCATGGATCATAACAGTCAATTCGCTAGGTGCCTTCTTAACCACTTGACCGGCTGGGCTGTAATAGAATGTATCTAACAGAATCACATTACCTTTTGCAGTCAGCCCATAAGCACCGCATGCAGTGGCTGATTGTTGGTGCCCTGTATCCATTGCAAAAGATATTCCGATAAGTCTATCATCCGTTGGCAGACTGTCGATAGCATGAAATGTGCTCATGTTATAGACTTGATTACCTAAACCAACTGCTTCACCTAAATATAAGTAGCGGTAATAATCATAATCACTCTGCTTAATGCGTTCGATATCTTCCAGCATTTGCTCAGTGACGAATCCTAACTTATCGTCCAGATACGTGCTTGAGTGCGCTAGATAGTTGTCGTTAGTCTTGATGTCTTCAAACCACTCGTTTATCCAGCTATATGGGTTTCTAGGCGGGTTGTACGACCAGAAAAACTGAACAAAGGGAGCCTTATCGTGTTTCTGACGCATGAATGTGACGTTAGACTGGTCGAAGTCCTCAGCGTCGTTAAACTCAGCCGCTTCTTCGTACCAGACTGCGATAATGTTCCCGATGTCATTCGATTTCAGCTTTTGGAAATCGTCCTGGCCATAGAAATAGAAAGTCGAACCAGTACGCTTGTGAACTATCTTAAATGGGCTTACAGTGGCTCTAAACTGACTATCTAACCCAAACATACTAATTGCCCACTGAACCTTATTAAACACGCTATCACGGATCGTATTAGCTACTTTTCGAATGACTACTACATTAGCTTTTTCGCCTTTCATAATGTACTTAATCATCATATAGACGAGCTTCAACACGATAACCGAGGATTTGAAAGAGTTACGACCGCCCTTCAAGACGTTGTAAGGCTTGTTAGATTGCCACACTACCTTGAAATTAGGGTTAACGTTTTTCTGAATATCAATCGTTGTCATCTGGGATATCCTCCCATGCGTTGACAATGTTGAGATTCATCGTGCCTTCAACACCGCTATCTAACTGCTCTCTTAGCTTTCTGATTTCAAGCTCCAATTTCTCGGACTGTTTAGCTGTTGGATAGCGTTTCAAGATTTCAACAATTGCCTTGATAACTGTATTGTTGTCAGCCTTTTTCATCAGCCTTTCAACTTCACCAGTCAATGGATTCATCATCAAGACTTCTTCGTCCCGTTTTCCTCTAGCAATGTCGGATAGAATGGACAAGGCTTCTTTAGCATCCATGATGTTCTCATCGTGCATTTTCTCAACTTCGGCTTGGATAAAGCGTTTAATCTCAACATTTCTCAACAGTCTTTCACTCTGGGAGCTTGCTGTTCTTTCGCTATATCCTGCGTTAATCGCTGCTTGTGTCCCATTCCCTAGTTTGATGTACTCACTAGCAAATAATTTCTGTCGTTGATTTAGCCCAATATGTCCACCTCCTTCACTGCTAGAATTTTGTGCATAAAAAAGACAACCCACAAAATGAGTTGTCTCCGTTTTTCTTCGATAATATAATAATACCACTTTAAACACTTGTAAGATACCGTGAATTAACCGTCAAAATACCGTTATTTCAACGTTCTACGACTAATTGACCATTTCTGTATAATTCTGCAAAAGCTAGGATAGCATTATTTAGCAATTCTTGAAAGGCTGTCCTCTCGAATCCGATTGCTTGGGCGATTTGCCAGTTTGGTTTAGGTGGATAAGCTAGATATTTCTCAATCAAGATTCTGCGATAGTCTGGACGATACAGCCCGCTTACTGCTTGCTCTATGGCTTCTAGCTCGTTCATGGCATCGACACGCCTAACTGCAATATTTTCCACCGGTCTACTCACTCCGCCACCACCTCGTGGCATAAAAGTGAACTCTTGTGTAATCTTCTGCCCAGCGCTATCGTGTGCAATCTCTCGCCAGCGTGGATATTCTCGAAGTTTGCGCTTGCAACGTTTGATTGTTGCTTTTTCATCAATTTCCGGCAATAGCATTGTTCTATCCTCTTTGATATAATAGTAGTGTTGACTTTCAAAGAGTGCCGGCCATTGTGTCGGTCTTTTTTTATTTTTCCGGCTCAGTAATTAAGAGATATGAAAAGATTAAGTTTGTGAGCCTTTTATCACCTCCTTTCTAGCCATTGACACCAGCAAGATCTTTGGCTTTTTAGTAATGCAAGATATCAATAAGAAAGAGGGTTTTTCACATCCTTTTTTCTTAAAATTTGCTGGGTTTGTTTGAGCAAGGTCTGTCAGCTTGCTCGTGTCGAAAAAGTGTCTCTTGGATATTTTGACAGACAATAGCTAGTGAGGGAGTTGAACCCTCGTAAACCGTTCTAGCTACACGCCTAACGCATAGGCGGTATATAAGGCTTTTTTGACCGTGGTCTTCTCACGACCTACCTTGCCTTTGTTACGATATTTAAGAATGATGCGATCAACTTCGTCGTCCAATCTCTCGCTCCATTCATAGTTATTGAAGACAAAATCAATAATTTCGCTGAATAATTCTCTTGAAAGTAACCCTTCCATTTGGATTGCCTTTAACGGCGTTAGTGCAGCTTTTTCCGCATAGCACAGATTGAGGGCGTTTTGGGTTCTGTTAGCATTTTTCTGGTCGCAGTCCTTAACGTCTCTAATATAACTATTTAGGTTATTAGGGTGTTCCTTGCGTAGTTCTTCCACGTCCTCTTGGAATCGTTTAAACAGCCCCTCTGGCAGTCCTGCGTTGATTTTATCCAAAACCGGTTTAGTGGTTTTACCTCTTGTGTAATTAGTAGACAGATAGTCTTGAAGGTCGTTGAACAATTCATCAGAAATGATGCCTTCTAGTCTGTCGACAGTAGCCGGTGATATCCTCGCACGCTCCACCACTGCACTATTAAATGCCTGATAAATGATGCGTGCTTGCACTTCACTGCACTGTCGCACCTCTTGAAAATACTGTTTATAAGAGCCTTTTTTGTGTGTTTTTCTTAGTGCTGCATGCTCACTGACTAACCGTTGATGTAATTCTGGTGTCAGTCCGGAATATTTGTAGGTTTTGCTCATGAGCTCCGCTCCTGTATCACTTGGCGGTCTGCGATATATCCCTCTAATGTTATTCCAACGGCTTCGAATGGGGCGTATTCGAACACAGTTCTCTTAACCACCATTGTCGTAAGCACTCTTGCATTTCTTAGACCTCTACCGCAAATAATAGCTACATCTCTTCTAAAACGCTCTCGCTCGAAAGCCATATCATAAAGTTTAGATACATTTCTCATTACTGATTTCTTTTGTCGTCGTTTGTTCATTGTTTCACCTCTGCCAGTTCCGAATTAGTGTAGATGTTCCCGATAACCTTCGTCGAATCAGCAACATTACATAAGCGTTCAAAGTTTTTGTATCCAATAAGATTAATGACATACGTTCCTAAGTCTTGTCTAAGGCTAACAACTCCTTTGAACAAGCCACTTCTTGAAGTAACGATGTCCCCTCTGAAGATATCCTTGCCATCCTTGTCGGTGAAACCAGTTGACTGCATCAGGTCAATATCTCTGAAGTTGTAGCAATTTAATTGCTCAAAGAAAGGTGTTTTAACGTAAATTTGACTTTTTTCGATGTCAATAGATACAATATCGCCATCTTCATACATTGTTTTCGTGGACTTGTCCCATGCTCTAAATCTAGGTATCATTGTCCTCGCCCCCTTAAATAGCTAGGGATATCATCCCCGACGTTCACACTATCATATTGCTCCTTGCTGACAAGGAATTTCCCGTAAGCCCCACAATCAATCGTGTAGAGCTTTCCGACCATTTCCTTGCCAGTCACTTTTCCATGCAATACAGTGGCATTGTCAGCCTTGTGCACCACGATAGCTTCCACTGGTCTGTTGACCACGCTGATTACTGTACCAATGTTGATAGCTAAGGATACTGCTAACAGAATTGTGGCAATGGTTAGATCTTTATGTTTCTTCATAGATACCTCGCTATTTCTTTAATGACATTTACGGTAACGCTATTGCCAGCTTGTTTGTATAGCTGACTGTTACTGTTTACTTCTTGCGCCTTGTCAAACGCCCAATCCGGGAAGCCTTGCAATCTCCAACACTCACGAGGTGTTAGTTTGCGAATACGGAAACTCGGATGTGCTAAGTTAACATTATCTCCCACGCTTGCTTCAGCATATCCTTGTTTTGTTGCTTCACGGACACGAATTTTAGGTTCGAGGCCCCCACCTTGCATCGCTCTTATTGTTGGTGAAATTCCATCCGTTTCGTAAACCACTCCACTTTGATTAAAATTAGGTTGTAACACTCCGTATTTTTTAATTTCGTTTGGTACAAGCACCCCATGTCTATCTTGCCCCGTTAGCGTAAACATAGGCTCACCGTCTGTTTTAAAGCGTCTGCCATTTTGTCGTTTGTTTTCTCGATCTGGTGTCAACACTGGGATAGCTACTTGTTTAGGCCCTTTGTAGTCTGTCGCTGTTAAAGTTCCCACAATCCCTTTAGGGTCATGCACTATGTCTCTAGTCCCTTGAGCTGTTCCGTTAGGGTTTTTAGTGTTTCCTAAAATATTAATTCCTAACCGTTCGGCACTAGATTTCTCGTCTTTTCCTCCGATAGGAAAAATCTTTCGTCCACGTTGTCCTCTAAGATGTCCGATAATGAACACACGCTCCCGATTTTGTGGTACTCCGAAATCTTTGCTGTTAAGCACTTGCCATTCCACATCATACCCGAGTTCATCCAACGCTGAGAGGATGACCTCAAAGGTATTTCCTTTGTCGTGGTTAAGGAGTCCCTTGACGTTTTCAAGGAATAGATACTTAGGTTTGAGTATAGATGCGAACCTTGCGATTTCAAAGAAGAGAGTCCCTCTAGTATCTTCGAATCCTCTTCGATTTCCTGCAATGCTGAAAGCTTGGCACGGAAATCCTCCGCAGATTGCGTCAACGTGTACGATGTTTCTGATTTCGTCATCTGTGACTTGTGTGATGTCATGTAATTCTATTTCTCCTTCAGTGTCGTGAATTGCTTTGTAACTTGCTCTAGCGAATTTGTCAATTTCACAAAATGCCACGCATTCATGTCCGGCGCTCTCCATTCCAAAACGGAAACCACCGATACCAGCGAATAGATCAATAAATTTCAAAGGTCTTCCTCCTTGACGAATGTGCCATTTATCATCTTTCCTTTCCGATTCTTAATTTCTTCGTACGCAATACCAAGGCATTCAGTTACATCAAGGTCTAATTGATGTGCTAGCACAATAATCGTTACTAACGTGTCACCGATAGCGTCCTTAAGCGCTGCTTGCGGCTCGGTGAATTTGGTCGGTTTCAAGAGTACATCTCGAATTTCTCCGACTTCCTCAGTGATTCGCATCCACTGAATCTTAGGGTCAGCTTGCTTTAAGTTTCGTTCGTCTGCCCATTGGTTGATTTTATTGATTAGATTATTCATCCGTTACCTCTTTCTTCCAACATAGCGTCTGCAATGAACATAAATGGCGTTTTTACGTGCAAAGGATTGTCAAATTCCGGTTTTCCGAACCATCCATCCAAAGGGACATCTTTTAAAAAAATCGCTGTTATTACTTCGCTTTCCTCTCTGATGTAGCTTATATTTTCGATATTAATTAGCATTTTTGGTTTATCCATTCCATATTTGACAGGAATCACCTCAATAAACTTTGCCATCACTCCACCTCTTTCACTTCTACACCCTCGCAATTGAACACCCACCCGAAATTAGCATCTTCTAGTTCTTTGCGAGTGTGGGCTATTCTTACCCCCTTCGCGCCTTCACCATCATCAAAAGTCCAGTCTTTAAAAGATGTACCATAGTTCAAAAACTTGTAATTGTCGTCAATCCCTTTAAACTCAACCGTATATCTAGGCTCGCTCTCGACCTCGTAGCCATCAAGCCATGCTCTAGCGAAAATTTCTTGGTTTGTCTCTGTTCCTAGAAATTCTTTTAGTTTTGAACAATCTTCTTGACTTTCATAATTGTAAAAATCTATATCACTAATAAATAAAGCCCGACCCAGATTAACGTTAGTAAATTTACAATACTTAATCCAATCTGCCACAAACTGCGGGATGGCTGGTTTAGGGAAGAAAGAATCATATAGGTCTTCTGCGTATGATACAGAGATATGCCCGATTGTCGATAGTTTCTCGATTGCTTCTTGTCTATCCATCGCATTCCTCCATTTCAACCTTGTATTTTCGTGCATTGCGATATTTCACACCTCGTAAGCGGTGTAATTCATTAATCGCATCATTCTTATTACTAAAGACATGCTCGCTGTCTTCCATGTTGTCGTAATAGACCACTACTTTATATTTCATGATTCTGCTTCCTCTACTTCGTAATAATCAATCTTTGCAAAATTCTTAGGACTAATAGTTATCATTCTTTCTTCCGGCTCAATCTGCTGTAACTGAAGACATTGTATATTTCCTACCTCGAGCCATTCCAACATGTCCTGAATGCGTTTGAGCTTTTCTTTCACTTTGATTGTTTCATCCATATATGGATTCTGTAATCTAATTTCTGTCATTGTTTTACTTCCTTTACGTTGCATAGCTCCATCATTCCTTTCAACAATTCATCATCCGGCAACTGCTCCAATAGTAGTATGCGGTTGAGTTTCTTATTCCCAATACCTAGCTTGGTTGCCACCGCACCTTTCTTTTGATGCGTCGCATAAAACCAGTGGCTAAAATATTCCACACGCTCTAACACTGTTGCCGCTTGCTCGTATGGTCTTGGTGCATATTTAACACCAGCCATACGATCAGTCCATCGTTTTACCATCGACTATATCCATAGCCTCCTTAACCCTCCTTGCCACACCTACGAGTGCCCCTCGTTTACGCATGGCATCCATAAATTTCTGTTGGTCGTCTCTCACACGACCTTTTTCGTTTTTCACCTCGATGAAAAATATCTGTCCGTCTGGTCTAAACCCGAACAGGTCGCAAAACCCTTTCGGTGCTCCTGTATCGAACCAACGTCCGTCTGCCATTTTGACTTTACCAACGTTAATTCGGAATACCATGTACCCAGCTTTCGATAATTCCACTCGGATTTGGTTTTGAATACTATGTTCAGAACTCACCAAATCGTTACCTTTCTTATTTTTAGAACAGTAACCGTCAAAAACCCAATGGTATCAACGGTTTTGACTGTTTTTTTTGCTAATTCGTTACCGTTACCGTTATAAGCTCTACTTATATATACTTTATTTATTTATTTATTTATTATTTCAATATATAAATAAGGTAACAAGGTAACTAAGTAGAGAGAAACGGTATGGTTAAAGGGTTTGTGAGGGTTACCGTATGTCGATTTTTACGGTAACCTAAACGGTAACGGTAACTTTTTCATAGCAAACTGTAGCCGTGTCCCGTTCTTCATCCGACCAAGAGAATGTGTAATAATGTTTCGGAACATCGACTGAAGGGATAAAACCTTTACCCGGTTTCGAACGTTTCTTAATCCATTCGGGTGGTACTACTTTAGCTAATTGATTTTCAAACTTGCGTTTCGTCAATTTTGTAACGCCTTCTTCCTTGCACCACTCTTGATACAACCACCACAAAAACCTTGAGGGCAGGCGAGTGGATTCGAATTTATCGAACCATTCGACCACGAATGATTTAACCGTGTCATTGCTTTCTTTGAAATCTTCTAAAGCTTCAATAGATGCTTGCGGTTCATCGAATCGAGTGAAAGATAGCTCTAACGCTTTTTTCAAAACATATTCAAGGACATCCTTGCGATAAATGTAATCGTCTTTGATTGCCCAATTATCATCCTTGGTACTGAATGATTTTTTAAACGGTATGATCACGAAACGGCGATAAGTTCCGTTCGTTTTATTTTTAAACCGTGGTAACTCATTGGTAGACTGGATAACCGTCTTCTTAAACACCGTGGTATAAGGTTGTTTGTTCTTTTCCTCTACCAACACTGGCTCACCAGTTACAACCGAGTTGAAGTTGGAAGACTCATCCACATAAATCCCAGCTTGCACGTCGTCACCGATAATGACGGTCTTACCTTCAATCATTGACAAAGCGAAACGCTCTGAGAATTGATTGAGCTTCAAACTGGCAATGTTCTTGATTCCAACTAGATTGGTGATAAGTTGCTGCACTGTACCCTTACCGTCATTACCCTCACCGACAAACCAGATAGATTTTCGGTAAGAGTAATTCCCGTTTAGGCTGGCAGAAATGACTTGCCAGATAAGTTTTACAAGGTCTTTGTCCCCACTCATAAGGTCTAGTAACCAACTGTCCACATCCCAACCGTCAATCACTGGTGATTCTGCGAATTGGTCATAAGAGGTAGCGATTGTTGAAAAGGCTACGAATTCATGCGTGAATGGTTTTAAGATGCGTTCTTTCTTATCGTAGATACCATTCTTAACAAGGATAAAGCGATTAGGTTCTTCAAACTCACCGACGGCAAAGTTACAAGAGAAATCTTCTCGTTGGTTTACTCTGGTAGTCGATGCAAGCATGAATAGAACGTTTTTAGCCTTGGTTTCATTAAAGTTAGGCTCTAGCAGTCGAATAACACGATAAGCAAAGCTAGGGTCTTTGTGGTAGTAACCTTTATCTGGGTCATAAATAGCCACACGATCATTAGGAAGATTGATGATATAGAGAATCTCTTCCATCCCTTCCGCTACTGCTAATTCAGTAAGGCGGGTAGGTGGGTTTTCCTTTTTTTCTTCCACGCCATATTGGTTGGGTTTCTTCCACGAGGCTTTTTCTAGCCATATTTCACGGTAGTTTTTACACGCTAAACGGATTTCTCGCCAATCGTTAGGCTTTTTAAGGAACACAGGACGGTCAACGACTTTTTCCTTGTATTCTTCATTAATCCGTTGAATGTGTGGCGGTATTTTCATGTTTATTGTCTGTGTCCTTTCTAAGCATACTTTCAAACGTCCTGTCGAACTCGCTTTCTGGCAAGCTCTCTGGGGTGTAGTGATTGGCAATTTTAGCTAACAAATAAACTGCATCAACATCTACCCCACGAATTAGCAAACCGCCGACAAAACTAGCTAGGGCATTATTTCGACCACCCTTATCACCAAGACCAAAAACAATCTGCTCGAATAATTTAGCGGTTTTATTTGAAAACTCACCTTTTTTGTAGTTTGTTGAAAAACTCAAAGGCTTGTATTCTTGCTCCGATTTCAGAATATCTACGATTTCTTTAGGAGCTTCAGCTATTGTGTCGGTATCTTTGTTCCAAGTATATTTCCCTTTCGGGTTATTACTTGGTGCCACCAAAATGTAATTATTGTTGTTTGCCTTAATATCAATACCAGGTTTAACTCGAATATCTTGGCTAATGTTTACGCCTTTTGGTTTCTTTAAGAAAATATGTTTCCCACCAGAAGGCGTATTAGCCGTTAATGTTTTAGGAATGTACTTAGATAGCTCCCAATCTTCTAAAGACTGGTAACCATCCTCGCTTTCCGAAACATCGACATCGATAACAAAGAAGTCAGTCGTCCGTAGTGCAATGTTAGCGTCTGGGTGTTCGTGCCACAAACGTTTCACTTCGTCTTCACTAAACGTTTTATCTTTAAATTTAGTGACCGCACGTTTACTCGTTTTGTCTATTGGGATGACCGAAAAACCTAGCTTTTGATAGTGAAGGGCATAATCTATCATCCCTACCATAGCTTTAGAACGGCAAATCTAGGTCTGATACTTCGGGTGCCTTTTTTGTTTTCGCAGAATAAGGTGGCAACTCTGATTGTTCACGTTTTTTAACACGCAAGTTTTCGTAAACCTTGCCATTCCATTCTGAAGTTTCGTTTTCAACCGTAACTTTCATAGACTTACCTTTGATAAGATCTAGGAATTGTTCGATTGTTTGAATGTCGGTTTTTTCTGGAATTTTAGCAGCCTTACAATACATTTGAAGTACCCACTCTGGATATTGCAAAGTGCTTTTATTGACATAGACCTTGTCAAAAATCAGATTGTTACGGAATTTTTGTTGATAATCATCACGGATTTTAAGACGAATATCCAAGAAATCAGTTCCGCTTTGTGTTGCTGATTGTTCAGCTTGTGATACATAGACTTCATAAGTTCCGTTTTCGATTGCTGCGAATTGTTCTGCTGCTTCATAATTTACTGAAAGAATTCCCATAGTTTTTTTATCTCCAAATCTTTAATTCATTTTGTTTGTGCCACAACCAACCTGGTTGATAGCCATTGAGGATGCGAAACGCTTTAAGCTCCGCTAGGTTTTTACAACGTGTGTAATTTTTCTTGTAGGTCTTAACTCTGCGATAAATTTCCGCTTCTTCTTTTTTGACCTCTACCATTTCACCTTGGATGGAAACAAATTCCATGCCTTGGTTGATTTCCTTTAACTCAATATCAACGCTTTCTTGCTCGACATCTCTAGTTTCTTTTTTCTTAACAACCACTGCTCCACAATAGGGGCAGTTCCCATCAATTAATTGATCTCGCCAAAACGTTGCAAAGCAATCTTCACAAGTAACAGTTGATTTCTCACTATTGTTCTTGCTGGATTTAACACCGTCCAATGTCCACTCACGGTCATCATTCGGCAATCCGTGGGTGTTGTAATTCCCAACATGGTCAATTAAGATAGCTCTTTTGCCTTCTCTTGGATTTAACGCCCTCATGGCGAACTGTAGATAGAGTGATAATGATTTAGTTGGTCTCAACATAATACAAACATCAACGCCTGGCAGGTCAATGCCTTCAGTGAATAGGTTGACGTTTACCATAATCATTAGCTCGCCGTTTCTAAATCGTTCCATAGCTTCAGCACGCTCTTTTTTCGGTGTTTTTCCAGAAACGATAGCGGCACTATAGCCGTTCTCATTAAATCGTTTGGCTACTCGTTCAGCATATTCCACATTGTGGACATATACGATAGCTTGTTTCCCTTCCGCTAAACGCTTGTAGTGGTCAATATAATCACCGTAGGTTGCTGCCGATGATTCGAACGCATTGTCTATGGATTGATTGGTGTACTCTCCCGAACGGGTTTTGAGTTTATCTAAATCTAGTAGATTGATTGAGTAATAACTAAACTCTGAAATATTCCCGTTCTCTTGTAGCCATTTAACTGATTTTCCTTTGACCAGGTCTTCAGCTAAATCATGGAAACCCGCTCCGTCTAATCGAATAGGTGTGCCAGTGAAGAATAATTGCGTTGCGTCTTTGAAATAAGTTAAGATGGTCTGATATTGCTTGGCTTTGATATGGTGGGCTTCATCAACAAGTATCACATCGAATTTAGGTAGTTTATCTAGTTTTTTAACGAGACTGCCTACCGTTCCGATGGTGACATTATCGAGGTTGACACCGCCACGTTTGAAGGTTTCTACTACTTGCTCGTTAATCTCTTTGCGATGACTAAAGAACAAGACTCTTTTATTTTTATCCGTGGCATTTTTAGCCATGCAATCCATTACTACTGTCTTGCCACTGCGAGGGGGCGATTGAACCATGATTTTGCGATTACCTCGCTTCATGGATTCAATAATGTCAGTTATCAGTTCCTTCTGGTAATCCCGTAGCGAAAAGCTCATCTACCTTACACCCCTTTCGCTCATCGAGACGATTTTTGGCGTAAACACTCGCTGACGGTTGCAAGATAAACCCTCTCACTTCCTCACCATCTTCAGTGGTTTTTTTGACAAGTCGAGCTACCACATCGGTTAGACCGAGGAAATTATTCAAAATTTTTGAGCGAATATCAGGCATGGCACGGTTGTAAATGATGCCGTTTTCGTCCGTCCACTGATCAGAGGTTTCCCATGCAATAAACACGATTCGTTTGTTGAGTTGTAACAAAGCTCGTAAGCTATCTAGGATAGTGAAATCGACACGTTGGTAGTCAGCTTGTGAAGGCACACGGTTGTTATTTCCTTCACGCCCTAGATTAGATAAGCATGCTCGGAACAGCTCTGAAACATTATCAACTACGATAGTGTCGTATGGTTGACTAGCACCTTTTAAAAGTTCCTTGACAATTGTTAGCCATTCATCCCAAATTTTATGAGTATCTACGTCTGCGATATCAATATTCTTGCAACCGCTTAACACCTTAGCTGATTTATCAATATTGATAACCAGTGTCTTGCCAGGAATGTGTTTGACCGCTGAAGTCTTACCAAACCCTGGATTCCCATAAATCAGATAACAAGCATCGTTATTTTTTAATTCTGTCGCTTTTGTAATTTTCATCGGATACTTAGATTTCTCCTTTCTTCAAGAGTGGCGCCCTTAATATGCTTACCAGACTTAAGTAACTCTTTAAGTGTTTTCTTGTCTGGCTTATAAGTCGCTACTTGATACTTCTTAGGCAATTTTGTTTCGTCAACGACTACCGCTTCAGATTTTCTAAAACCAACCTTGAACAGTGTGGTGTCCAGTTTGTCGTGATTGGTAAGCTGCATGGCTTCAGAAATACGTTTTTTGATTTCTTCAATCGATTTGCTTTCTGATTTTTTCAAGGCTTCCAACCTTTTAATTTCAGCCTTATAAGCTTCAACCCTTGCATCCTTATTTCGGATAACTTTGATACAGTTTTCAATCTTCTCAGAAAAGCCATGTTCCCAATCGATTGAATCTAATGTGTCAAGTTTTGTTTCGTCATCGACGTCCATTTCATCGATTTGTAGAAAAATTCCAGTTAATTCATATAATGTTGCCATATTCTTTAATGCCTACCCTCCCACCACTACTTGATTATTTAGTTATTTTTCGTTGCGTTTTTTGAATCCAAGAGTAAGTCCAGTAATACCAGCGGCAATGACTACGAGACCAAGAGTGCTAGCGATTCCTTCTTTTTCGCCAGTATGTGGAAGAGTGCCACCGTAAATAGGTGTATTTGCCACCTCTTTTGGCACAGAATCGTTTTTATAAACGACCTCGGTAATTTCTACCTCTTTTGTTTTCGGAGCGTCTACGGGCTTGTTAGGTGCCTTTTTAGGCTCAACTGGTTTTTCTGGTCCCACTGGAATTTCAAGCTCTGGCAAATCGAGGATAGGAGCGTCATTTGGAATCACTCCACCTTCAAATGGTGGCAACTCACGTACTTCTGGGATTCCTGGAATGCCACCTCGAAACTCTGGTTTGTAATGTACTGGTGCTTCATTTGGTACTGTGCCGCCACTCCATTCTGGCTTATCCAAAACTGGAGCGTCATTTGGAACAGTGCCGATTGGTTCGGTATATTCCGGAAGCTCACGGACTTCTGGAATGCCAGGGATACCGCCTTCAAATTCTGGGATGTCAACTTTTGGAGCTTCACGAGGAATTTCAAATGTTGGTTCTGGCTTATTTTCACCGCTCGCATCGCCACGTCCACCGACAAGCTGCACATAACTATACGAAGTAGCTCCATCTGTTTCTGCTTTCAACTCAATTTTGTTAGTAGGGTTAGTTGAGTCCTTAACAGCATTTACAAGCTTAGTCTTGTAATATAAGTAAACCATGTGGTCTAAACGGTCCATTTTGATTTCAAATCCATGCTCAGATTTTGAAATAGACTTAACTAAGTCCATAGCTGAACCTTTGTCAATCCATGGATCGACACTCTCAATATTTTTGATTTCAAAATAGTTATCAACTAACTTTTGGTTTTCGCTCATGGCATCAATGATAGTGACATAGTTTAACGCACGTTTGGCATAGTTAACACGAGCTGTCCAATTAATCACAGTAGGATCTTCTTTGTCTTGGAATCCCCATTTTGCAATTAACTCATCTTTGCCAATTACTTGCTCTGAACCAATATTAGCTGTTACCACAGTACCGTTAAAGTTAACTTTAACAGGCTTACCTGCTACAACCTTATCTGTCCAGCTTGCATCTAGTTTTAAGTTCATGACCTTATTCAAAGGGTGTGATTTGAAATAGTCATTGAATACAGTTGTCACTTTATTCGTGGCAGCATCCGCTGTAGCTTTACCAACCACCGCTTTCTCTGGATTGTGCACATCAAACTCGTAAGAGGTTTGGAATTTCACTTCTTCGGGCAGGTCAAAAGTAACCTTATCCCCCTCATTCACCGGCACATCATCCGGAATGTGAATATCTTTATACTCAACTTTAAACGGTGAGTATTTGCCATTGCCGTTAGGGAATGTCACTTCAACGTTAGGGTTTTCAACATTGATTGTGTCGCCTTCTTTAGTCACCGTAGTAGGTGCTGCTTCGACTGGTGCTGGAGTTTCCGCAATAGGTTGCGCTTCAACCGGTGCTGGTGGAGTAAATACTGGTGTTTCCGCTACTGGTGCTGTTTCAGCTGCAGCCGCTGGTGTTTCTACTGGTGCCACTGTTTCAGTAGATGGTGTAACAGTTACGTTTCCAGCGTTGTCAGCAGTGTAGACATTTGCAACCGCCGGTTGTGTGTCTGCTACTGGTGCAGCAGTTTCGTCCGCTGATACTGTGCCGGCACCGATAAGCAATGCAGTAGCGAGAGCTAGTGTTCCGCAAAGCCCGTAGGCTTTAGATACAGTGAATCCTGGTTTTGCAATTGTTTGTGAAATCATGGTATAATCTCCTTATAGATGTTTTTTTCTTGCATGGGCCCTAACCCATGCTTTTTTTAGTGCTTCAATCCGCACCCATAGCCCACCGTTTCATGTTTTTTCAATGTTTTTTAGAAAGGTATGTGTGGGTAAAGTTTATATTTTTGGGGAAAGGTATAAGTTACACTCCACGGTGAGCCGTGGCTACGGATTGAAGATGGTAATCTTAACGGTTTCCGTATTTTGCCAAAAGCTCTTGTTCACGTTTTTTGCGAGCTTCATATTTGCGTTCATTTTCTTCGTATGGTGTCCATACTGGTTCGAAGAAATATTCTGGTTCTTGTTGTTTCTTGCTCCATAGCCATGCAAATAGTTTTTTCATTGTTATTTTCCTTTCTTTCCCTAACCGCACTAGAGAGCTAGTGTGGTAATGCTATTTAAATCTGTTTCTAGTTTTCCATTCGATGAAGGACTTGAAGCCTTCATAGTTGATGAAAACTAGTTTGTGCGTTGGGTTGAATACGTAGTTTTGGAAGTCTTTGTTGTCCCTCATTTCTCGAATGAGGTTCTTTGCCATCGACTTCCCCAGACCTTCCCATCGCTGCATGAGGTGGTCGTAGTCTCCCCACTCAGCCGTCTCATTAATTCCGACTGGTTTATAGGTAATTTCCATCGATGCTCCTTTCATAATTTTAATTATTTGGTTCAAGAACTTGAACTTTATAGTTAAAAAAATATTCGGTAATCTCATCTCGTGAGATTTCTAATAGTTCAGCCGCTTTTACGATTTCGTCTTGTGTCCACTTCGCTTTTCCGTTGATTTTAAACGAAAACGTTGTTGGCGTTAAGCCGATAGCGTTTGCGAAATCTCCTTGATTCCCGTATTTTTCTTTAATACGACCCTTTAATTTAGCGTAGTTGAATCTCATTGAGTTCTCCTTTCTAAGTTCAATCTCTTGAACTTTATGGTTTTATTTTAATCCTTCTCTTTTTATTTGTCAACAGTTTTTGTTCAATTTTTTGAACTTTTTTTCGATTTTTCTTGAACTTTTTTGTTTTCTTCTATATAATAAAGCCATAAAGGAAAAGGAAAAAATATGAAAAATACTACTGCTTCACGTTTGCAACAGATAATGAACGAACGAAATTTAAAACAAGTTGACGTTATTTCTCTTTCGAAGGCGCATCAAAAAGAATTGGGCGTAAAACTTGGAAAGAGTGCTTTGTCTCAATACATCAATGGAAAATCAACACCAGACCAAGAAAAATTAGTGCTACTTGCTAGAACGTTAGGAGTATCCGAAGCATGGCTCATGGGGTACGATGTTCCAATGACGAAAGAACAGCTGCAACCAACCAGTTCCCACGACATTGATAACATCATAGAAAACGCTATGATGTTCGATGGTAAACCACTTACCGAGAGCGATAAACGTGCCATTCGTGGCATAATCGCCGGCTACATGAACAGCAAAAAGTGAGGTGCTATGACTGAAAGTGAATTGCTTGAGCAGTTCAACGTGTCTCTTTGTGAGTTTAGTTCTAACGAGTGGCCCAGAAACGGATTTCTTGACCCTATAAACAGGGTGGTTTATATTAATAAGGATTTAGACCCAGAAATACGTTTAAAGGTCATTTTACATGAACTAGGACATCTAGAGCACAATTCTAAAGACTATGAGCGTCTACGGGAAAAGTATGAGGTTCAAGCAAATAGGATTATGATCCATGAGTTGTTGAAAAATGAAAATCTTGATGATTTTAATTACTTACACTTTATGGAAAAATATAATCTCACCACGATTTGTGATGAGACATTTGTAAAGAACGAATATCTTAAACTAAAGGAGATTGAAAAATGTTGAGTAAATGGAAGAATTTGAAACGCTGGCAAAAGTGGGCTATTGTGCTTGTCTGCTTGGCTGTACTTGGGAAAGTTTTTGAAATAACTGGACTTGCACCAAAAACGGAAACAGAACCAGTCAAGACAGCCCAAACAGCTTCGTCTTCTTCGAAGACAAAACCTAAAGCTAGTAAGCCGTCTAGCAGTGCCAAAGCGTCAAGCTCAAAGAGTGAGGAAGCGACTCCGAAAGAATCAAGCTCAGAACCAAGCTCGTCGGAAGATAAGCTAAAAGACATTACCGAGGGTCAAATGGGTAGCTTTATCGACTACTTCAAGCAAGATTTGACTGATAAAGGTCTGGATATTAGTACATATAGTTTTTACAACCGCAGCACTATTTTATATATGACTGTGCCCAATGAGTATAAAACATATAGCAAAGCTGATCTGCAGAATTTTGCTGATGGTATGCTTGCCAAAGAACATGAAGCATTCAATGTCTGGGCTGCAATCAACAATGTCAATTATGAACGCTATCCGATGTTTCACATTAAGACGGATGACGGTAATGCACTAGCTAGCCAAAAACTTAACGGAACAATGGAAGTCAAGGTTAAATAAGACAATGAAAAAAGCCCTATAATCTCCCTCGCCAAAGTTTGATTATAGAGCTTATGCATCACAGAAAAAACGTGTAAACTGGAAACAGCCTTACATGTCCTTTTCTGTACCCATTTTACCAAATAATAGGAGATATGACAATGTGGGTAGAACAATTACCAAACGGTAAATATAAATATTTTGAGAGATACAAGGACGCTTACACCGAGAAATGGAAACGGGTATCAGTAACGCTTAATAGTGGCTCGAATCGAGCAAAGAAAGAAGCTCAACGCTTACTGGATGATAAGATAGCCCAGAAAATAGAATCATCAAGCACTACTAATGTATCATTTCACAGTGCCTTCAATGAGTGGTGGGAATTTCATCAAAAACAGATTAAGTTAAGTTCAATCAAGAGCCTTGCAGCATCCGTCAAGCGAATATCTGACACTATTGAACAAGGAACTATCCTCTCAAATATCAATGTCCGACTTATCCAATCCTTACTAGACACGGAAGACTGGACAGATTCACAGAAATATCGTGCCAAGACCGTACTAAATACATTCTTCGATTATGCTATTGATCAACAACTCATTGGCGATAACCCATCGAGGAAGGCACGATTACCAAAGAAGACCAATAAACTTGAGAAACAGCAAGCTGCCAAGAATAAATACTTAGAGCCAGACGAATACAGTCGATTATTGAAAGAGCTCTACCGAAAAGACATAACGCTGAGATACGCCCTGGCGTGTGAGTTCATGCTTTTAAACGGTTGTCGGATAGGAGAGTTGGCTGGTCTAACTGTTTCAGATTACCACAAAGAGACACGCTCCCTAGATATCCACACCTCTTTCAACAGATATATCCCAGAAAACGAAGGGACGAAAACTGTCGCTAGTTACCGAACTACCTACCTCACTAATCGAGAAATGGAAATCATTGACCAGATACTAGAGTTGAAAGAGTTAAGCGAAACAACCAATTCAGATTGGTATCATAGCGATAAAATCTTCACGACTAACACTGGAAAGCCTATCCACAGCACAATCCTAAGTGCATCACTCCAACGGGCTAATGCCAGACTGGAAACACCTATCGACAAGCATCTATCCCCTCATATCTTCAGGCATACCACAATTAGCATACTGGCTGAAAACAATGTGCCCCTAAAAACTATCATGGATAGGGTTGGTCATGCTGATTCGGAAGTTACTACTAGCATTTATACTCATGTCACAAGAAACATGAAGGACCAAGCGATCAATGTTTTAGATAATATCATTACAAATAACCTTGCCCCTTCCTTGCCCCTCGGATAGAAAAAAAGAACCCTAGGTTTAACCTAGAGCCCTCAGAAACGTTGTTAAATCAACGTTTTATTTTTTCAAGTTGTAGAATGATTTCAAACCACGGTATTCTGCAACTTCACCAAGTTGGTCTTCGATACGAAGCAATTGGTTGTATTTAGCGATACGGTCAGTACGTGACAATGAACCTGTCTTGATTTGACCAGCGTTAGTTGCAACTGCGATATCAGCGATTGTTGAATCTTCAGTTTCACCTGAACGGTGTGATACTACTGCTGTGTATCCAGCTTCTTTCGCCATTTCGATAGCGTCGAAAGTTTCAGTCAAAGTACCGATTTGGTTAACTTTGATAAGGATTGAGTTAGCAGCGTGTTCTGCAATACCTTTTTCAAGGTAAGCTGTGTTAGTTACGAAGAAGTCGTCACCAACCAATTGAACTTTACCACCAAGACGTTCAGTAAGAGCTTTCCAACCGTCCCAGTCGTTTTCGTCCATACCATCTTCGATAGTGATGATTGGGTATTTGTTAACCAATTCTTCAAGGTAGTCGATTTGTTCTGCAGCAGTACGAACAGCAGCGCCTTCACCTTCAAATTTAGTGTAGTCGTAAACTTTACGTTCTGCATCGTAGAATTCAGATGATGCACAGTCAAATCCGATAAATACGTCTTTACCTGGTACATATCCAGCAGCTTCGATAGCTTTGATGATAGTTTCAACACCATCTTCAGTTCCGTCGAAACGAGGTGCGAAACCACCTTCGTCACCTACGGCTGTTTCAAGTCCACGTTCTTTAAGGATTTTCTTAAGTGCGTGGAAGATTTCAGCACCCCAACGAAGAGCTTCTTTGAATGTTGGTGCACCAGCAGGTACAATCATGAATTCTTGGAAAGCGATTGGAGCGTCTGAGTGAGAACCACCGTTGATGATGTTCATCATTGGAGTTGGAAGAACTTTAGTGTTGAATCCGCCAAGGTAGCTGTAAAGTGGAACTTCAAGGTAGTCAGCAGCTGCGCGTGCTACAGCGATAGACACACCAAGAATAGCGTTGGCACCAAGTTTACCTTTGTTTGGAGTACCGTCAAGAGCGATCATTGCGCGGTCAATACCTTGTTGATCACGTACGTCGAATCCGATGATGTGTTCAGCAATAACGTTGTTTACGTTATCAACTGCTTTTTGAGTACCAAGACCACCGTAACGAGCTTTGTCACCATCACGAAGTTCTACTGCTTCGTGTTCACCAGTTGAAGCTCCTGAAGGAACCATACCGCGACCGAATGCACCAGATTCAGTGTAAACTTCTACTTCAAGTGTTGGGTTACCGCGTGAGTCAAGGACTTCGCGTGCGTAAACATCAGTAATAATTGACATTACAATACTCTCCTTATGAGTTAAAATTTTTTACACCTATATATTACCATAATATCAAGGCTTAAGCAAATTAAAACCAGAATTTTCTAGCGATTTTCTATTTTTTAATATTTTCAATTGTTTTTGAAAATCTCAGAAAACGACCCGAATGAAAAGGAATTCAAAATATTGTATAATACAAGTAGAAAACTTACAGGAGATTCCTATGACTTCACTTGAAAACAAAGTACTCCAATGCGCTAGTGGCGAAAAACGCCTTAATCCCGATGAACTTCGTCAGTATTTTGGAACCTATGCGGAACGTGTAGTCCTAGCTGTTCTATTGGAAAATGCTGAAAAGAAAACTGTAATTGACCATTTTCCGCAGATTTTAAAAGACTTGCAAGCCGTTTACCCGAATCTTAGTCTCAAGCTATCGCCAAAATTAGCTGACCAGATACAATTTACCTATATCAAAACGGCTCAAGCACTCAACATTTCAGCTACTATCGTGGACGAGGCCAAGGCCCATTCACCATACGGTCTTATTGTACATAGTAATCAAGCAGAGAATCTTGATAAAGTGTTATTTTCAGAGCTCTATCCTGATACCCTCGCTCCTAAAGAAACTGAACCTGTTACTGAAAAAAAAGGATTTTTCGCTAAACTATTTGGAAAATAAAAGCTGACGCAACGTCAGCTTTTTCTTATATCACAATGTTTTACTGAGCTTGATGAGATTCCCAATATTGAGTCCTGTTCGATAGAGATTCTCCTTGGCAGCAGCTAAAACTTGGTCTAAGTCTGATACTTGTCCAATAATGGGAAAGGCAGCTGAAATGCCTGCTACTGGAAAATCAGGCAAGTCATCCTTCAGACTACCGCAGATTGCAATGACGGGAATAGCTGATGGTGTCCGCCTAGCCACCCCGACCGGTGCCTTACCAGACAAGGACTGGCTATCCATACGTCCTTCTCCTACTATAACCAAATCAGCAGACATCACACGTTGGTCAAAATCAACACAATCAAGTACAAAGTCAATCCCTGATTTAATTTCTGCACCTGCAAAGGCCACCAGGCCTGCAGCCATGCCTCCCCCTGCTCCTGAACCAGCCAGTTTTAAAACTTCAGGAGCAAAGTCAGTGTAGAATTGTGACATTTCTTGGTCAACTTTTTTAAATTGTGAAGGAGACAAGCCTTTTTGTCCACCAAAAATATAGGTTGCTCCATCTTGGCCACACAGGGGGCTATCTACGTCAGTAATCAGACGAATGGTGACACCAGACAAATCAAGCTTATTTTTAGAGAATACCTTCTTAATGAGACCAAGATTAGCACCTATTGGCTCAAGCTCCTGTCCTTCAGAATCATAAAAACGATAACCTAATCCATATGCCATACCAATACCACCATCATTGGTAGCAGATCCACCTACGCCTATAATAAACTCTCGGATGCCAGATTGAACCAAATGAACAATTAGTTCACCTACGCCTTGTGTCGTTAGAGCTAGAGGATTTCGTTTTTCCTTAGAAATATGCTCTAAGCCACAAATCGCAGCCATTTCAAAAATGGCAGTCTGACTATTACTGGCAAAAGAAACACTTCCATCACTTGTATAGGCATGAGGAATCTTGATACTTTTCTTCTCAAGATTTAGATTTTCAGCAAGAGCATCTAAGGTCCCTTCACCACCATCGCCTATTGGCATAAGGTCAAAATCAGCGTCGGGTAAGGCATTTTCAAGGCCTGATTTAAGAGCTAAGGCGACCTCTTTTGCAGATAAACTTTCCTTAAATGAATCAGGTGCAATCAAAATTCGCATGATGTCCTCCTTCTATTTTTCTTTTAGGTAAGGGGATAAAGCCTGAACTAACTCTTCCGTCATATGTCTAGGACCCCGAACAGTTTTAATACCTAAACTCTTTAGTCTATCACTATCAAAGTCAGTGTCATTAAAAGTGTATAAGGGCTTAATCCGCATCAACTCTTTAATACTCTCCTCTTCACGATAACCTTGATTAGGGATATTTGCCTCTAAAACCTGACAGACGTAACGGATGGCCTTGGTAGGTGCCGTAATATAGATAGCCACAAAATCTCCCTTTTGCATACTAGCTTTCTGTGTCCAAAGAATCTCCTCATTTGCGGAAAACTCCTCCCCAATATCGTAGTATTTCAAATTTACCGGGATAATCCAATAATGAGGCTCCGAAGCCTTTCTAAGATGTTTGGGAGCCACTAGGGAACGACTTTCACTAAGAAGCTCAAAAACAGTCTGGTCTGGCAAGGTCTCATCTAAAACAAGACTAACCCAGGTCTTCTTGGACATATGGTAGCTAGGAAAAACGCCATCCATTTTCAAGAGTTTATTCATTTGCTTCGGATTAACCTTGAGGTTAACCACATCATATATTAAATCTGCCTTTTCTCCATCAAGCCCTAGTTTTTCGCCCTTAAGAGGAAAAAACAAGGCATACCATTTACCATCAACTCTGAAAGATAGATAGCTTGGTTCCTTCTCGAAAGGGTGATCTGCTTGGTCTGAAAATTCTTGAACTAAAAATTTAGCCAGGCGATTAGCTTGCGGAGATGAGAATAATTGATCTTCATAACAAGAATCAGCTACCTGTGACAGAAGTTCTCCATAAGCTTCTCTGACTTGACCAACGTAAGTTCCAGTAGCCTGAGGACTCCTGAAGATATCATAAGGCTCATCAAGATCACTATCGACAACCTGTCCCGTCAACTTACCTTCTAAATCAATAAACAATCGAGCTTCAAGTTCTTCAGCTATCAGTGGTTTTCTGAACTCGTAACCTTGCTCAGTAGCTGTAAAACCAAAAGGTTCTAGGTTATCAGGTTTTAGGACTTTCTTTTTAAAATAAGCATCCTCAAAAGTCATTGGTTCTCCCTTTTTCTAAAAAAGAGAAGTTGAGACAAACTTATGTCCCAACTCCTTTTTTATTTTGTTGACTGACGTAAGGTAAGACCGTGATTAAGAATAACATCTTTTTCTTCAAGCTCTTCCTTATTCATGATTTTAGTCAACATACGCATGCTAACTGCCCCTAAATCATAGAGAGGATGATTAATACTAGAAAGGTTTGGACGTGTATAGCTTGTAATTGGTGAGTCATTGCTTGTGATGATTTCGAAGTCTTCTGGAACTGATTTACCTGCAGCAAAGAGGCCATTCAAGAGACCCGCAGCCAATTCATCTTCCCCAACATAGGCAGCAGTGGCACCAGAGTTCAAGACACGTTGTGCTAAATCAAAGCCGTCTTTATAGCTATATTTAGCTTCAAAGACTAGTCCTTCATTGTAGCGCAAATTATTCTTTTCAAGTCCAGCCTTATAACCAGCTAGACGGAGCTTGCCATTAATATCATCAATTAGTGGTCCTGATACAAAGGCAACCTTTTCATTATTTTTAGCAAGTTGCGTTACACAATCCTCAACGGCAGCTTTATAGTCGATGTTAACACTCGGTAATTGGTGTTCGAGGTCCACAGTTCCTGCTAGGACAATCGGAGTACGGGTACGAGAAAATTCTGCACGAATTTTTTCCGTCAAGTGGTAACCCATGAAGATGATACCGTCTACTTGTTTGGCAAACAGAGAGTTAATCACGGTAACTTCGTGATCGTCATTTTCATCACTAGATGCAAGAACAATATTGTACTTGTACATCGTAGCAATATCATCAATCCCCCTTGCTAAAGTAGCAAAATAACTATTAGCAATATTTGGAATAACAACTCCTACAGTAGTGGTTTTCTTACTCGCCAAGCCACGCGCAACCGCATTTGGACGGTAATCCAAACGATCAATTACCTCAAGCACTTTTTTTCGGGTGTTTTCTTTTACATTTTTATTTCCATTTACCACACGAGACACAGTCGCCATCGAAACACCTGCTTCACGCGCAACGTCGTATATAGTAATTGTTTCATCAGTATTCATAAAAACACTTCCTTTCTCATTTTACGCTCACTTATTCATGCTAATTGTATCAGATTCTGAAAACACTTTCAATTATTTTGACTGATTTTTTACAAAAAAATGAAAGGGATTCCTTCTTTATGGTTACGAGGAAGAAAGCCATTTCAGAAAAAGGCCTCTCATTTCGTGTTTCCAAGACTATCCATCGCTTACAAAACTAGCCTAAAAAAGTCTCAATGAAAGTAAATGATTTAATGAAAAGCCAAAAAAACAGCTTGCATTTTCCCTATAAAAGTGACAGAATGAGTGTAAGAAATACAAAGGAGTTTTTTCTATGTCTAAACTTGATCGCATTCGTCGTTTTTTGAATGAAAATAAAGCAGGGCTAGCTATTGTTTCAGATCCTGTAACTGTCAATTATCTTACTGGTTTTGATTGTGACCCACATGAACGCCAAATGTTCCTCTTCGTCTACGAAAATCGTGAACCTGCCCTCTTTGTTCCTGCTCTTGAGGTTGCACGTGCCTCTGCTGTACTCGACTTCCCAGTCTTTGGTTATGTGGATTCTGAAAATCCATGGCAAAAAATCAAGGCTGGTCTAGCAAGTACAGACAGCCCTATTATTTATGCAGAGTTTGACAATCTCAATGTGACTAAGTTCCAAGGATTGCAAACGGTCTTTGAAGGTCGCTTTGAAAACTTGACACCATTCATCCAAAAGATGCGCGTTATCAAGTCAGCTGATGAAATTCAAAAAATGATTGTTGCCGGTGATTATGCTGATAAAGCTGTTAATATCGGTTTCGACAATATCTCTCTTGACGTTACTGAAACAGACATCATTGCTCAAATCGAATTTGGCATCAAACGCTTGGGCTATGAAATGAGCTTTGAAACTATGGTCTTGACTGGTAACAATGCAGCCAACCCACACGGCATTCCTGGAAGCAACAAAATTGAAAAAGATGCTCTTCTTCTCTTCGACTTAGGCTGTATGGTGAATGGTTATGCATCAGATATGACCCGTACCGTCGCGGTTGGAAAACCGGATGATTTCAAAAAAGAAATCTACCACTTGACGTTAGAAGCTCAACAAGCAGCCATCGATATGATCAAACCTGGTGTAACCGCACATGACGTTGACCGTGCTGCACGAAGCGTCATCGAAAAAGCTGGCTATGGTGAATACTTCAACCACCGCCTTGGACACGGTATCGGTATGGATGTGCATGAATTCCCTTCAATCATGGAAGGAAATGACTTGGTAATCGAAGAAGGAATGTGCTTCTCTGTTGAACCAGGTATTTACATTCCTGAAAAAGTTGGTGTTCGTATTGAGGACTGTGGTTATGTGACAAAAGATGGCTTTGAAGTCTTCACACACACACCAAAAGAATTGCTCTATTTTGATGTCTAATTAATAAACATGGGTCTTCAATTAAATTGAAGATCTTTTTGTTTGTAGCCAAATCGAAAACACCAAAAAAGCTGACTCATCGAGAGTCAGCTTTTACTATTTTTCCTCATGCTCTTGTCTAAGATAGTCAAGTCCTTCTTCAATCCATCCTGGCATTGCTTCTGCCAAGGGTTTAAAGCCATAGTTCAAACGACTATCTGAGAAACGATGACGATGAGGGATTTTATTTTTTTCTTCCTCAAGGGTTCTCAAAGAAAGACTAGCCTTTTGTGTAAATTCATCAAAATCAACAACTTGAACCAAGACCTCCTGGTCTACCTTGAGGGTATTGTAGATGTTGTCGATATAACCTGTCTTAATCTCCGAGATGTGAATCAAGCCTGTGGTACCATTTTCCAATGAAACAAAGGCACCGTAAGGCTTGATGCCTGTGATAACACCCCTAAGCTTGTCTCCAATTTTCATCTTAGTCTGCTACCTCAACTGTTTCAATCACAACATCCTCAAGTGGCTTATCTTGAGCCCCAACCTCAACATTGGCAATCTCATCAAGCACCTTGTAAGAGTCTTCATCCACCAATTGACCAAAGACTGTGTGGCGACGGTCTAGGTGAGGTGTTCCACCATTTTCAGCATAAGCTTCCGCGATTGGTGCTGGCCAACCACCACGTTCGAGTTCCTTTTTAGCATAAGGAATTTCAGGCGTTTGAACGATGAAGAACTGACTACCATTAGTATCTGGTCCAGCATTGGCCATAGAAAGCGCACCACGGAGGTTATAGAGCTCTTCAGAAAATTCATCCTGGAAGCTACCACCAAAGCTTGACTCACCACCCATTCCAGTACCAGTTGGGTCACCACCTTGAATCATAAAGTCCTTGATAATACGGTGGAAAATCACACCGTCATAGTAGCCACTCTTGGCCAAATTGACAAAGTTAGTAACTGTTAACGGTGCATGGTCAGGGAAAAGCTTGATGACCAAATCACCATGGTTTGTTTTAATTGTTGCGACTGGACCTTCTACTGCATCCAAGTCAAGTTGTGGGAAATGAAGTTCTTTTTCTACCAATCCGAGTTCCTCCAAGGCATTGAAAATGCCATCTTCTTCTACTGTTCCTGTAACGTAATCTGCTTTTTCTTTCAGTTCTGGTGTGGCATTACCCATGGCAACCTTAAGTCCAACATAGTCAAAAATCTCCATATCGTTTGGACCATCCCCAAACATCATAGCATTGACCGGTTTAAGGTTTTCATGCTCCAAGACATGCTCGACACCAGATGCTTTTGAGATACCATTTGCTACGACGTCAGATGAGTGTTCGTGCCAAGGTACCATACGAACATGTGTCGCAAGTTCTTCTGGTAACTCAAGCTCACCATCATTTTCCGCAAAAGTCCACATATGGTAAACATCGTTCGACAAATGGAAGTCTGGCTCCACATCACAAAGACCATAGACTGGTTTCATAGCATCATCAATCAAATCTGAACGCTCTGAGACAACTGGCTTATCCTTACCGGCAAAGCCCCAAGCAATCCCAATCTCCTTGCACCAAGCAACAAAGGCTTCTGTAACTTCACGAGCTAGGGGCTGGTTATAAATTTCTTCCCCTTTTCGATTAATCACATAAGTTCCATTGATGGTTACAAAATAATCGGGCTCTAGGTCTCGAATGTCCTCAACGACACCATAGTAGCCACGTCCTGTGGCAATCCCCGTCAAAATTCCTTTTTCTTTAAGCCCTTTGAAAACAGCCTTAATAGACTCAGGAATGTAGCCTGTCTTTTTGACACGAAGGGTGTCGTCAATGTCGAAGAAAACAATCTTTGTCTTCTTGGCCTTGTATTTTGTTTTAGCATCTACTGGCATCGCTAATCTCCTTTACAGTATCACGACCAGAGTTAGGTATACCTGCTATCCTAACTAAAGACCGTATGGTACTCCCATTATATCATGTCTTAAAGCCAAAAACAAAAAATCATCTAGGACTATAGCAGTCTTAGATGATAGGCGTTTTAACGGTTAACACTCTTGATAATACGTTTGATATCACGTTCTTGTTCACGACGTTTGATAGATTCACGTTTATCGTAATCGTGTTTCCCTTTGGCAATACCAAGCAATACCTTGGCAAAACCGTTTTTTAGGTATACCTTCAAAGGAACCAAGGTCATTCCTGTTCCCTTAAGGTCATTTTGAAGTTTGGTGATTTGCTTCTTCTTGAGCAATAATTTTCTCGTACGGTCTGGATCTTGATTCCAAATATTACCTTGCTCAAAAGGAGCAATATGAACATTGATTAACCAGGCTTCACCATTCTTGATTTGGGCATAGCCATCTTTTAGTTGGATGCGTGCCGCACGAACGGATTTAATCTCCGTCCCTGTTAGCACGATACCTGCTTCAATAGTATCAACGATACTATAATCATGTCTAGCCTTTTTATTCTGAGCAACAACATTGCCTTCACCCTTTGGCATAGCAGTCCCTCCATTCTCATCCTATTTTCGTTTTTTAGCAACGTCCTTGTAGAAAGGTTTGTTCCCTTTCTTCTTACGACGGCCACTCTCACGTCCCTTGTTATCATTATGAGGACGGTTTTGATTCTTACGCTTGTCGGGTTTCTTAGATGACTTACGTTTTTCGTCATAAGAACCTTTACGACCATTACCGTCTTGACGGTTACGGTTATCCCCACGTTTACCACGACGTTCGAAGTCTCCATTTTGACGGTCACGACGTGGACCTCTATTGCGGAAGGCTTTCGCCTTCTCTTCACGTTCCTGACGAGCCTTGTGATCTACTTTTTCAGTGACATCATACTCGCTTGGAAGGTATTGGAAGTCAATGTCTCCGGTTTCCTTATCCGCACGTGTTAATTTGACACGGATAGGCTGACCAACTCGGAAAGTCTTACCAGTTTTCTCACCCTGAAGTGTCATGGTACGTTCATTGTAATTGTAAAATTCTGGAAGGGTCGTGATGTGAACCAAACCTTCGATAGTGTTTGGCAATTCCACAAACATACCAAATTTAACCACACTTCCGACAATACCATCGAATTCTTGGCCAACAAACTCTTCCATGTATTCCGCTTTTTTCATAGCTTCAACGACACGTTCGGCATCAATGGCACGACGTTCAAGAGTTGAAGATGATGTCGCTAACTCAGGAATAACCTCTTCAAAATGTTCACGCGTCTCTTGAGACATATTGTTAGTGTACTCACGAATCATTCGGTGAACCAAGAGGTCTGGGTAACGACGGATTGGACTAGTAAAGTGGGTATAGTACTGAGCCGCAAGTCCGTAGTGTCCATGATTGTGTTCTGAATAGCGGGCTTGTTGCATTGAACGAAGCAGCATCATGTTCATGACTTCTGCTCCAGGTTTTCCCTGAACTTTGGCCATAAACTCTTGCAAGTCTAGCTGATCCATCTTATTGGCAGTTCCTTTGATTTGAACACCAAAGATAGAGGCATAATCCATGAAACGTTGCAATTTCTCAGCCTTTGGCTCTTCGTGAATACGGTAAATAAATGGCAACTTAGCCTTAGCAAAGTGCTCTGCCACACATTCATTGGCAGCCAACATGAAGGATTCAATCATTCGCTCGGCTGTTCCACGTTCACGCACCACGATATCCACTGGCATCCCCTTCTCATTGACCAAGATACGAGCTTCAGATGTATCAAAGTTAAGGGCACCACGACGCTCACGCATGTCTTCTAAAATCTTATGCAATTCTGCCATAGCTGATACAGAATCCATGATTGGCTTAAACTGCTCAATCTTTTCTGGATTTCCAGCCAACATCTCATTGACATCACTGTAGGTCATACGGAAAGTTGTATTAATCACAGATTGGCAAATCTTATGATTAACCACCTTACCTTTAGGAGTAATCTCCATAATGGCTGACTGCGTCAAGCGATCAACATTGGGATTAAGTGAACAAATACCATTCGAAAGACGCTCAGGCAACATTGGCACCACGCGGTCTGTCACATAAACAGAAGTCCCACGTGCTACAGCCTCACGGTTAAGTGCAGATCCTTCAGTAACATAGTAGGAAACATCGGCAATATGAACCCCAAGCTCAAAGTTACCATTTGGCAAACGTTTGATATGGACCGCATCGTCCAAGTCCTTAGCATCGGCTCCGTCAATAGTAAAGGTTACTTCTTGACGAAGGTCAACACGACCAACGAGGTCTTCCTGACTCGGTGCATCTGGGACAGCTTCTGCTTCCGCCATGACATCCTCTGGGAACTCTGAAACAATATCCATTGATTCCAAGACTTCCAAGACATCAATACCGGCATCCCCCTGATGACCAATAATGTCACGAACACTTCCTACGAAATAATCATAGTGACGGTTAGGGTATTTTTCGATATCAACCTTGATAATTTCAGTACCATCTAGGGCAACTGGTTCTTTCTTGATATAAATTGGCTGCTGAATTTTTTGGTTTTTAGACTTAATGTAACCCGCATAAGGTTCTTTCTCGTCGCTAAGGATAAATTTCCCTACAACAGTCTTAAGCGAACGTTCTACAATTTCAACAACACGCGCTTCTGCTGCTGTCCCACGCAAACGATCTGCTGGCTTCTTGATAACAACGGCAACAGTATCACCGTCAATAGCATGGCCAACATCATTACGACCGATGAACATGTCATCTTCACTGTCATCGACATGCAAGAAACCAAAGCCGTTCTTATTGGCACGGAAGACACCTTCAACAGTCACCTGATTAGGATTTTCTTTCTTAGGACGCAAGGATACAGAGCCATCTCGGTTAAAACGCAACTGCCCCTTACTTTCCATGGCTGATATGGCCTTGATGAGCTGAGGGAACTTTTCTCCCCCAGCATGATTAAGAGCCTGGGCAATGTCGTTTACACTAGATTTCCCATGCTCCTTCAAATAATTTATAATAGATTCTTTCATGATTTCCTTTTCTTTTATTTATTGACTATAACGCAAAAAATGAGCCAACCTCAGTCAGCTCATTACTTACTTGAGAGAATGGAAAGGACGATTGCATCTACAATCCATAGAAAAACCATGATTCCTGTAAAGCGTTGCATAAAGGCTTCAAAACCACGTGGTTTACTACGTTCAAATAGTGCTTCTGACCCACCACCATCAAAGACATTGCTACTTGGATTTTTTTGTGGCTGCATAAATACCGCAATCACAATAATAGCTGACATCACCAAGAGCAGCGTTAATAATAAGTCGTACATAGTTATTCCTCCGAAAAAGTCCTTTTTATTCTACCATAGAACCCTTTAAGATTCAACATGTAAGGTTACTTTTCTATCCTTAGGGCAGAATTTGGGTACCTGAATTTTCTCAGGATGATTCTGTTTATTTTTACTTGTGAGATAGTTGATGCTCCCACATTCACTACACTTTAAATTGATTTTAACTCTCACCTATATTCTTGACTCCTAGCGATTTTCTAAAGATGATTAAGGACCAGACAAAATTTCCAAAGACAATCATTGCGGTCACAAAGAAGACCCAGCGATAACCTAGTCCAGTCGCAACTGCTGAACCAACAAAAGGACCTAAAACTTGTCCAATGTATGAAAAGCTTTGATTAAAGCTAAATATTCTTGAGATTCCTTCCTTGGGTGTCATCTTGGTCAATAAAGAATTGACACTAGGCATAAGGGCACCCACACCGAAGCCATAGGCAAAACGTAAGATACCCAATTGCAAGGCTGAACCGGCAAAACCACAGAGGAAATACAAGAGAAAACTATAAAATAGCCCCATTAAAAGCAAGCGATGATTCCCAATACGGTCTCCCAATTTTCCCAGATAAGGGGTACTTAAGAGACTAGAAAAGCCCATAGCAGAAACAATTAACCCTGAGTAAAAAAGGATATTGTCCCTCTGACCTAAATAACGAATATAAAGGGCCAACATAGGCGCTATCGATTGGGCAGAAATCTGGATAATCATACTGGTCACAAAAAGGCCAATCAACATAGATTTGCTGGGAATTTTCGCAAAAACCTGAGAAAGAGTCATCATCTCTCCCTTTTCGACAGGCTGGAAATTCTCTCTCAAACCAAAGATAGTTAAGAGGCAGCAGATAAATAGAATGAGGCCCACCAATAAAAAGGTCCCTCTCATACCAAACGCCTCAGACAAGGTACCACCTAACAAAGGGCCAATCAGAACACCTGCCGTTAGACCCGTAGACAAGGTCCCCAAGGCATAGCCAGAACGGTTCTGAGGAACCTGACTAGCAATTAAAGCTGTGGCATTTGGGACATAGCCCGCAAATAAACCATTCAGCGTTCTCAAGAAAAGTAGCCAAAAAACATTTGGGACTAAGGCAAGACCTCCCATTGTAAAAGTCATCACCATGCTGGCCCTGATCATCATGGGCTTTCGACCATAACGGTCAGCCAGGCGTCCCCAAACAGGAGAAACCAAGGCAGAGGCTAAGGCAGAGATGGCAACAGACAAGCCAGCATACCATTCGACCATATCTCCTTTAACACCCAGTTCCTCAATGTAGAGGGCCATAAAAGGCATAACAATGGAGAAACTAGCTCCAGTAAAAAAGGTTCCTATCCATGCAATTTTAAGGTTACGTTGCCAATCAGTACTTTTAAGCTCTTTTTGGCGCAAATAATCATCTTCTTTCTAAAATTCACTATCCATTATATCACAATGGCTAGTTATGAGGAGCTCGTTAAATCATTTATTGCGCTCTTCACCTTCTCCTTCAAATCATCGAGACTACCGTTATTATCAAGAACCAAGCTGGCATAAGGCTTTTTCTCAGCTAAAGACATCTGGCTATCAATACGCATCTTAGCTTCCTCAACACTTAAGTGATTACGTTTCATCAAGCGTTGGCACTGGACCTCCGGTGACACTGCCACCAACCAAATCTGATCAAACCAGTCCTGATACCCATTCTCAATAAGCAAGGGAATATCCATGAAAAAAACATCTTCTTCCTTGGCCAAACGATCCCTTTGAGCTGCTAGTTCCTCTCGAATAATTGTCCCTTGAATCTCAGCAGACCGCTGTCTCATCTCCTCATTGGAAAATATCAGTTGCCCTAGTTTAGGACGATTCAATTCTCCATTAGAAAGAAGAATCCCCTCTCCCAACCAATCAAGCAAGGCACGGTACAAACGGCCCCCTTGAGCCTGCAAGTCGTGTACAAGCTGATCAGCGTCAATGACCTTGTAACCTGCCTCTTTAATCATTTCAACAACAGTAGATTTTCCTGAAGCAATACCACCTGTTAATCCAATAATCATCGTTTTTGACAATGAGGACACAAATGTGTTCCTCTCCCTCCTAACTTGATTTTCTCAATTGTGCTTGCGCAGCGTGGACAAGGCTGTCCCGTCTTTCCGTAAACCTGCAAATAGTTCTGCATGGTCCCATCCTCACCAAGGGCATTACGATAAGTCCTTATAGTTGAGCCACCTTTTTCAATTCCTAGCTGTAAAATAGCAATCGTTTGATCATGGACCCGCTTCATTGCTGCCTTGCTGAGTTTCTTTGCTGGCGTCTCAGGATGAACCTTAGCTGCCCAAAGCACCTCATCGACATAGATATTGCCTAGACCAGCCACCAATTTCTGCTCCAAAAGGAGACTTTTAATGGGCTTTGCAGAGGTCATCAAGGCTCTCTCAAACGGAGCATATTTAAAAGCCTTCTTAGTAGGCTCAGGACCAAGCTTTTTCTTTGTAAAATAAGCCTCCTCTTGATTTTTAGCCAATAAATCAAAGGTCCCAAACTTGCGGACATCCTGATAAACAAGAGTCGAGCCATCATCTAAGGTAAAGAAAAGATGGAAATGCTTATTAGCAGGAACCTGATCTGTAAACAAGAGGTATTTTCCTTCCATGCGCAAGTGGGAAATCATAATCAACTGTCCAAAGTCAAAAATCAAGTACTTGCCTCTACGTCGCATGGCTTGAATAGTTTGACCAGCTAAGTCATTCAGAAAACTATCGTAGAAGGTCTTTATCATTTTCGGGACCTTAACTTCAACAGACGAAATGGTCCGACCTACTACCAATCTTTCTAACCCTCGTCTAACAGTTTCTACCTCAGGTAACTCAGGCATTTGCTCCTCCTTCTAACAAGAAAGCCGAGCAAATGCCCAGCTTTTTAATATTCTTTTTCGTTGTATCCGAAATCGGCAAGATCTAATTTCTTATCACGCCAATTTTTCTTAACCTTAACCCAGGTTTCAAGGAAGACCTTGTCCCCTAGCATAACTTCAATATCTTTACGGGCAAGGGTACCAATTTTCTTGAGCATGGAACCTTGCTTACCAATGACAATACCTTTTTGGCTGTCACGCTCAACCATGATTGTCGCACGAATATGAATCTTATCCGTGTCTTCATCACGCTTCATCTCATCAATGACAACCGCAACAGAGTGTGGAATTTCTTCACGTGTCAACTGAAGGACTTTTTCACGAATCATCTCCGATACCAAGAAACGCTCTGGGTGGTCGGTGATTTGGTCCGCTGGGAAATATTGGAACCCTTCCTCAAGGTTATCACTCAAGACATCCACAAGATGAGAAACGTTGTTTCCTTGGAGGGCAGATATCGGAATAATCTCCTTGAAATCCATTTGTGTACGGAAATCCTCAATCTGCTCTAAGAGCTGATCTGGATGAACCTTGTCAATCTTATTGATTACCAAGATAACTGGAACCTTAGCTTGTTTAAGACGTTCGATAATCATATTATCACCCTTACCACGGGGTTCATCCGCTGGTACCATAAAGAGGACGGTATCCACTTCACGAAGGGTTGAATAAGCAGATTCCACCATGAAATCTCCAAGAGCCGTCTTAGGCTTGTGAATCCCTGGTGTATCGATAAAGACAATCTGTTCCTTATCAGTTGTGTAAATCCCCATAATTTTATTACGGGTTGTTTGAGCCTTATCACTCATGATAGCAATTTTTTGCCCCATAACATGGTTCAAAAACGTTGATTTTCCTACATTAGGACGGCCAAGAATAGCCACAAATCCTGATTTAAATGTCATAAAACTTCTTTCCTATTTCCTTTTAATTGAAAATTAAGTGCCAAATTTTAGGTATAAAAACAATCATACCCGTAATGAGTGCATAACAAGAAACCACTAAAACAGCTCCTGCAGCCATATCCTTGGCATTTTTAGCTAGCATCGAAAAGTGATAATTACTGGCCAAATCGACAACATTTTCAATGGCAGAATTAACAATCTCTAGGGCAATTACGAGAAAAACTGCCATCAAAAGAAAGAGCCATTCTGTCGCAGACACCCGAAAAATCAAGCCAGCCAATACCACCAAGATAGCTGAAACCAAGTGCTTGCGCATGTTGCGTTCTTCTTTAAAAGCTGTGATAATCCCTGTTAGAGCAAACTCAAAACTAGCTGTAAATTCTCTGTTTTTCCACTTTTTTTGTGGGTTATTGTCGCGTAAGTCCATAAGCAGTCAAAATTTCTTCCTGTAATCCAAACATTTCCGCTTCTTCTTCTGGGGTGTAATGGTCGTAGCCATTGATGTGAAGAAAACCGTGAACAGCCAAGAAGCCCATCTCACGCTCGAAACTATGGCCATAATCCTCAGCTTGCTCGTGAGCCTTATCAACAGAAATAAAGAGTTCACCGATATAACTATCAAACTCTCCCATCATTTCAGCTAATTCAGGATTTTCAGCCAACTCTTCCTCATCAAAGCTAATGTCTAATTCAGGCTTATACTCCAAACTAATAACATCCGTTGGACGGTCCGTATCACGATATTCCAGGTTTAGCTCGTGGCTACGTTCGTTGGTTACAAATGTAACCGCCATTTCCTTGTCTTCCTTGCCAAGTCTTTGTGCTGCAAAATCTAGCAACTCCAAGGTTTGTTCTTTTAATTTCTCAGAGACTTGTCCAGTCTCATCAATCATTTCAATATACATAAGATACTTTAGGAACGGCTATGCTCACTTCAAGGATAGAACCGCTCGCTTCCTTTCACTAACTCATTAGCTTTTTTATACAAATACATAGAATACTAGCCCAGAGTATTTTTGGTCTAATATTAATCACCTCATTATACCATAAGGACACAGAAAAAGCAGACTTAAGGCTAATTGTCTGCTTTTTGTAGGACGTCTCTGGGAATCGCTTACTTATCTAAATTATCCTTAAGACGTTGAATATGAATGGTTAAAAAGACTTGTTCGTCTAAACTCAGCTCAAAGACATAACTTGTCTTGATATATGCAGCAATCTTTTGGGTACAGATAAAGGACTCTGGATAATTTATCTTAACTTGTTCATAAAGGAAAGCATCATTCTTGCCACCACTAACTCCACTCACAATACGTTGTGCTAGGTATTGGAGATGGGTCATAAAACGGTTATACGAGAAACTATCCTCCTCCAAATCATAACCAAAATGAAGACGGACAATGTCACTAATCCCAACCACAATTTGAGTCATCTGTCGGTCTTTTTCATGGAGACCCGCATCTTTTTGTGCATTGACAAAATGTAAGGCGACAGAGGCAGCCTCATCATCTGCCAACTGAACTTCTAAATCCTTGGCAATCAAACGAAGAGCTTGTTTCCCAATTTCATACTCCCGAGGATAAAATTTTCGAACCTCCCAAGCCAAAGGATTCTGCAAAGAAACACCCTCTCTACTTCTTTCAATAGCGTAATGTAGGTGGTCTGCAAGAGCGATGAAAAAAGAGGGTTCAAACTTGGTTTGCAAGACAGCCTCAGCAAAAGTAAGAATATTCAAAAAGACCTGCATTTCACCATCAGGTAAATTGACATAAACACGAGACCATTCCTCTACTGCCTCTGTATTTTCCAAAACAAAAGTCTTTTCAATCTTTTCCTTATCAACAAGGTCTCCAACCCTCTTTTGAAAGCCGAGTCCCTTACCCATGACAATGTATTCCACATTATTATCCAAAGCTTGGACAACATTGTTGTTTAAAACCTTTTCAATCTGCATCGTGATTCCTCGTTATAAAAACGCTTACTTTATTTTACCAAATTTTTAATGAGAAACCTATTTACTATAAACAAAAAGTGCTGGACTGACCAACACTTTTTACTTATAGTTCTGTTCGATTTTCAATAGCTCTTAGCAAGGTCACTTCATCAGCATACTCAATGTCAGAACCGACGGCCAAACCACGCGCTAAACGAGTCACCTTGATTCCTGCAGGTTTAAGGACACGAGAAATATACATAGAGGTTGCCTCACCATCTGCTGTTGCATTAGTGGCGATGATAACCTCGTCAACCTCGCTGTCCATAAGACGGGTAATCAAACTTTTCAGGTTAATATCATCTGGCCCAACACCATTCATAGGGGAAATAAGCCCTTGAAGCACATGGTAGAGACCACGGTATTCCTGAATCTTCTCCATAGCTGAAACATCTTTGGAGTCTTCAACAACCAAAATCTTAGTACGGTCTCTAGTTTCATCGGTACAAATGTTACATGGATCATCATCTGTCAAACGACCACAGACCGAACAATAAGTCAATTCACGTTTTGCTGCCAAGAGGTTTTTTGCGAAATCATTGACATCTTCATCAGACATGCTAATGGTATAAAAAGCTAGGCGTGTCGCTGTTTTAGCCCCAATTCCAGGGAGTTTTGAAAAACTATCAATCAGCTTCGCAATTGGAGTAGGATAAAGCATGAAGGCCTCCTGTTCTTTATATTTTTTTATTCATCACTTATCTTTTGTCACTTTCATGGATAAGTCTTTACCCAAGAACAAATACTCAAACACTATATCACAGAAAAATCCCTCGTGCAAGGCACAAGAGACTTTAGATGTTTAGTGAGTATTTTGATAAAGTTCCATAATAGCTTTGACTGCATTTTGATGGGCCTTACTCTTCCCATCTAGAGCATGTGGGTACATAATCCCAACTGCCAACTTCGTACCATCTTTTGCGGTCGCATAGGCCACGGCATTAAGGTTAACCGTTGTTACAGAGTTACCAGAAGCATCCGTCGCATAGGTTTCGGCTGTCCCTGTTTTACCACTGATTGGAATGATAGAACTTGCCATAGCTTTACCAGTCGCAAGGCTAGAGCCAGAATTGACCACATCATTGAAACCTTGTTGGATAAGGCCTAATTGCTCAGAATCGAGAGGTAAGGTATTTAATACACGTGTATCTACCGTTGAAGCTAGAGTTCCTAGACTACCATTAGATCCTGCATCGTAGATACCTCCAACGATATGAGGGGCTACACGTTTACCACCATTGGCAATTGAAGCAACATACTGAGCTAGCTGAATGGTTGTATAAGAATCGTACTGACCAAAGGCCTCTGTCAAAACGTTGGCTACATTGTAATTCTTAGAAATGTAACCTTCTGATTCTCCAGGTAAATCAAGTCCTGTAGACACCCCCATACCAAAATCAGCATAGGTATCACGAAGCGTCGTCATGGCCTTATCCATATTGTCAGTCGACAAGGCCATACCTGGAACATACTGTTGGCCAAGTAGTTTGATAGCAATCTGTACCATATAGGTATTTGATGAGTATTCTAGAGCCTGTGTCGCGGTAATAGCACGGCTACCTTGGTCTGTAAACCAAGATGTGATAGGGGCTGAACCGGCAATGTTGATGGGTTGGTCAGTCAAGACTTGGTTCCCATAGATAGCACCTGAACGCCAACCAGCAGTTAAGGTTGCTCCCTTAACAACAGATCCTGGAATGAAGACATCAGTGATTGTGCCTAAGGCATTGGCCTTAAAATCTTGTGCTCCTTGCTCATGTTTTTGCCCTGCCATAGCAAGTACAGCACCAGTGTCAGCATTCATAACCACTGCATACATTCCTTCAGAATAGGTAGCTTTATTTTCTGAAATCTCTGAAGAAAGCTGTTGACCTAGGATGTCTTCAACTCCTTTTTGGAAATCAAGGTCGATGGTCAACTGCAGATTGTTCCCCTTGCTGCCCTTTTGAGTGATTTTATCACTAGCAACTTTGCCTTCCTTGTCTACTGTAATCTCACGAACAGTATGTTTTCCTTGTAGTTTCTCTTCATATTCTTTTTCTAGATAGGACGTTCCTACACGGTCATTAAGTGCATACCCTTTTTTGAGGTATTCCTTGGCATCTTCTTGTGGCAAACCTGCTTCCGAACTTGAGACTTTCCCGATGAGAGGTGACAAGGCTGAATCAACCGTATGACGTTCCCAATCCTTAGCAACCGTAATACCATTGAGTTCCTTCTGTTTAGCTGCTACAATCGCAATTTGTTCAGGCGTCAAGTCTCCTGTTTTCAATGTGACTGTTGAGAAATTAGAAACAGCATTCATCTGTGAGTAAATGTAGACAATCTTAAGTTCATCCTCAGAGTAATCCACTGCTTCATCAGGAACTGCATCAACAGCATTGTTGTAAATAGTAGCTTCAGCTAATTTATTACCAAATTTATCTGTTTTCTTGTCGTTTGGAAGATCATTAACAACACGCTTATAAGTGGCAGAATCCGCTAGATAGAAATCTCGTTTTTGACGTGCTGTTACCTTCGTTTCCGTCAGAGTCACCATGGTCGCCAACTTTTCAGCGACCTTCTTCATGGTATCTGATGACACCAAATTGCTACGTGTGAAGGTGATAACATCCTTACTCTGGTTGGTCGTGAGGGCAACCCCTTTAGCATCAAAGATTTGCCCACGTTCGCTTGCAATCCTAACTGTATACTTAGAATTATCCTCTAATTTCTTCGTATAAAACGATTTGTTATAAACCTGCATATAGGTCAAACGTGCAAAAAGCAACAAAAAAAGGACAAAGACTACACCAAAAAGCAAGTAAACACGACGGGAGATGTTTACTGGCTTTCTAGGTTTATTCGCTCGTTTTTCTTTTCGTTTTTGGCGCCGTTTTTCCCATTTTTGACTGAGTTTTTTCGAAAATAATGTCACTTTTTTTCCTCTATATTCTCATAAAAATTCTCTTTTATTTTATCACAAATAAGCTTTAGCAAACTTAAAAAAATGTCGAAATCTAAAAAAACTTGCCTCACTATAAGACATGTTTTTTAGATTATAATGACAACTTTTTCATCCAGCTAGGAATGGCTTTACTAATATGTGTCGGTAAAACCACATAGGCATTTTTAGCCAGATCATCTGCGATAGCTGAGTGAAGCCAGACAGCAACTGTAACTGCTTTATAGGAGTCAACTGAAGCGAATTGGGCCAGAAAACCAGTAATCATACCAGCCAAAGTATCTCCCATGCCTCCTGTGGCTTGATAGGGTCCACCAACTTCTAAATGAGCTACTGTTTCACCTTGATAGACAGCGGTCTTGTGACTCTTGGCAACTAGGATTGTCCCAGCTTGGAACTCTCCCAAGGCTCTCTGAGTGTTTGAAACTGTCTGCTCTGCAATCCTTAAATCAGACAAGCGTTCCCATTCTTTTTGATGCGGGGTGAGAGTAAGCTGACAATCTGGTAAGTCCTTCTTAGTCTTCTTAGCCAAAAGATTAAGAGCTGAGCCATCAACAACCAAGTTCTGATCTGCCTTAATATTTGCTAGCACCAAGTCCATAGCTTGACTAGCTGCACCATCCTCACCAAGACCAGAACCGATTAATACCACATCAGCTGCCCTAAGATTATCAAGAAATCTTTCAGTCTCTCTAAGGTCAAAAGCCATGGCTTCAGGAAGATGAGCATGAAGGGCTGTGATATTGTCACGATCTGTAGCCACTGTGACCAGGCCCGCCCCACTATTGACACAAGCTATGGCAGCCATAATGATGGCACCACCATAAGGGTAAAGCCCACCAACTAAAAGCACTCGACCGTAAGAACCCTTATGGGACTCTCTCAAGCGAGGTTTTATCACTTGCCTAGCTAAATCGTCATCAACTTTCATAAACTATCCTTTCGCACTACGAAGAGCAGCTTGATAGGTCTGTTCCATAAGCATGGTAATGGTCATAGGGCCTACACCACCTGGAACAGGCGTGATCATGCCAACCTTATCTTTCACTTGATCAAAATCAACGTCACCACAAAGTTTGCCTTCTTCATCACGGTTGATTCCCACATCAATGACAACGGCACCCTCTTTGACATAGTCTTCTGTTACAAATTTTGCACGTCCAATAGCTACAATCAAGACATCTGCCTTGCTACAAACCTTAGCCAAATGCGGTGTTCGTGAGTGGGTCAAGGTAACTGTCGCATTTTTTTCCAAAAGAAGCTGAGCCATAGGTTTACCAACAATGTTACTACGTCCGATAATAACCGCTGTCTTACCTTCCAATTCAACATTGTACTCACGAAGGATTTCCATAATCCCAGCAGGTGTACAAGGTACCATTTGACGACGACCATTCCAAAGATTACCAGTATTCATAGGATGGAAACCATCGACATCTTTTTTAGGATCAATAGCCAAAAGAATACGCATTTCATTAATATGATTTGGCAATGGCAACTGAACCAAAATACCATGGAATAGCGGATCCTGATTATATTGCTCAATAACCTCAATCAATTCTTCCTCGCTGATACTCTCAGAAAGGTTGACTGTCTGGCTATGGAAGCCAGCCTTTTTAGCAGCACGTTCCTTGTTGCGCACATAAACCTGACTAGCTGGGTTGTCACCAACCATGATTACCACGAGTCCTGGCACAATCCATTCCTTTTCTTTAAGGCGTTCTACCTTTTCATGCAAATGATCCTGCATTTTAGCAGCTAGGGCCTTACCATCCATTATTATCGCCATGGGTGTTCTCCAATACATACTTTTTTTCAATTATACCATAGTGAGAGCTCTTTGTGACTAAATTTTCTAAATTTTCAAAAAGACATCTTAAATACGAAACTAAAAAAGCCGGAAGCACCTTCCAACTTTTTTCTGATAATGCTTCGTGACTAGTCCACAAAACCATTTTGCTGACTCCAGCCCTTAATAACCTTCAAGGTCTTCTGCTGGAATTTGCCACTTTCATACATGTGATCTGCACCCGTTAAGGAGACAAGAACGGAATCACGGTAGTTCTTAGCCGTTCTTCTGGCAATATTAGGATGAGTCATCTTATCCTTAGTCCCAGAAATGACGAGAACAGGACATGAAATCTGACTAAAGTCAACGTAAGCTGCTTTTGTCTTATCAAACCAATGAAGAGCCATCTGAGTATAAACTTTTCCTGATTCAGGAACCAAATCAGCAAAAACTTCCTCTTTCAAAGATTCCTCTTGTTCATTCATGCAATACTTGAAAAACTCCTTTTTATACGGAGGCATGGCTTTTTTCCAAAATCCCCAACGTAAAAAGTGTTTGCCAAAACAAGCTAACATGGTTGGATAAAAGGCAAAAATATCTGCTGTTGGTGCTGGTCCCATGAGAATCATACCAGCTACTTCTGTTTTTTCGGCAACCATTTGAGCCACTAAACACCCTAAAGAGTGTCCCAAGATAAGTGGTGGTTGGTCAAGACTTTCAATCAAGGCCACTAAATCATCTCGATAGTCCTGCAAGGTAACAGTCCCAACTTTAGCTAGGCACTCTTGATAAGGTAGGTCATGGTAACGAAAGCTAGGTGTATGCACCTTATATCCCATTTGACGTAGACCTGTCGCAAATTCTCCCCAAACATTGCCATCACACCAGGTCCCATGAATTAGGACAATCTCTTTGTTCAAAACCATTCCTTATACATCTCCCTTTTTTGTTAAAAATTTAGATTATTTATCTATCTTATAGTATCACACTTCCAACCTAGATACCTTTATACATTTCTTACAATCGTAAGAAAATGGTCTCTTAAATGAATAAGAGACCATTTTTCTATATATTATTTTATTAGCGATTAGCCTTATGCATTTCTTCCTTAACCGGACAAGAACACTCGCAATCGCCACAAGATCCTTTTCCTTTGATATAGTGACGGATGCCAAGACCAGCTAAAGCAAAAATAATGAAAGCAATGATAAAGGTAGACATAACAATTCCTCCTAAACCTAAATATGAGCTTCTTGAAGATTATCCAAGCTAATGATTTGATCCTTAATCTGACGTGGTTTACGAACAACAAAGTAAATCATCGTTACTAAAAGTAAGAAAGCAACAAAAGTCCAAATTGTCATTGACTTACCGTACAGGATGACTTGACCAAACTGGTAAAGGATTAAACTCACACAATAAGCTAGACCTGTTTGGAAACCGATAGCCCCAACCGTCCATTTAAGATTGGCCATTTCACGCTTAATAGCTCCAATAGCCGCAAAACATGGCGCACAAAGCAAGTTAAAAATCAAGAAGGAATAGGCAGCTAAGGAAGAATAATCTCCTCGTAGAGCCTCAGCCAGACCCGCCTCACTGCTATTATGATAGAGAATACCAAAGGTGGCAACAACGGTTTCCTTGGCAGCTAAACCTGTAAGAGCCGCAACTGTTGCCTTCCAATTCCCAAATCCAAGTGGGTCAAAAATCCAAGACAAGCCCTTCCCTAAAGTCGCCAAAATGCTAGCTTCCGTATCTACAGTATGTAGGGTAAAGTTGTAGTTAGACATAAACCAGATAAGAACGGTCAAACTGAAAATGATGGTTCCCGCACGTTTGACAAAACTCATAGCCTTACCAAAGGCATAACGCAAGACTGACATGGCTTTAGGCCAGTGGTAGGCAGGCAATTCCATAATAAACGGACTGGTTAAACCACCCAAAAAACTCGTCTTTTTGAGAGCAATACCCGATAGGATAATAGCAGCCATCCCAATAAAATAGGTACTTGGTGCTACTAAAGAATTACTAGGGAAGAAAGCTCCAGCAATCAAGGCAATAATTTCCAACTTGGCCGAACAAGGCATGAAGGTTGCCGTCATAATGGTAATGCGACGGTCCCTTTCATTTTCAATGGTTCGACTAGACATAACCGCTGGCACCCCACAACCTGTAGAAATCAACATAGGAATAAAGGATTTCCCAGAAAGTCCAAAACGTCGGAAAATACGGTCCATAACAAAGGCAATACGACTCATATATCCAATGTCCTCAAGCACACCCAAACAGATAAAGAGCACAAAGATTTGAGGTAGGAATCCTAGCACTGTCCCAATCCCAGCGACAATCCCATCAACAATCAAAGACTTAAGCCAGTCCTGAACTTGAAGATAGTCAAGACCAGAAGTTACCAAATCTGGAACATACTTACCAAAAAGCACATCGTTAGCCCAGTCTGTCCACATGGTTCCAACAGTCTGAATAGATAAGAAATAAACCAAATACATAACCACTGCGAAAATTGGCAAGGCCAAAATACGGTTGGTGACAATCCTATCAATCTTATCTGACAAGGTCAGAGCAAAATCTTCTGTATGACTTTGAGCCATCTGACAAACACGTTCAATAAAGGCATAACGCTCATTAATGACAATTGACTCCGCATCTTCGGTGAAAACTTCCTCAGTGATTCGAATGATGTCTTTGATTTCTTTTCGTTGGAATGGGGACAAGTCTAGCTCAGCCTCAACTAAAGCATCGTGTTCAAAGAGTTTAATGGCATAAAAACGCGCAGACCTTTGTGGCACCGAATTTCCCAAAACTTCCAAAATTTGTGAGATGGCAGCTTCTAATTTATCGTCATAAATTGGAAAGGCAATATCAGCAACTGTAGAGGTTGTCGTATGAGCTGCCTTCTTCACAACCTGATTAACACCAGTTTGCTTGAGAGCACTAGTAGCTACTACTGGGACGCCTAGATGGTAAGATAATTTATCAACATTAATCTGTTTTCCCTGAGCCTCTAAAACATCACTCATGTTAAGCGCTAAAGTGACTGGAATACCTGTCTCAATCAACTGCGTTGTCAGATAAAGGTTACGCTCCAAATTTGTCGCATCGACTACATTTAAAATGCTGTCTGCCCTTTGGCTCAACAAATAGTCACGCGCCACCTTTTCTTCAGGGCTATAGGGTGACATTGAGTAAATCCCTGGTAAATCCTGGATTTCTAAATCCTTATTCTTTTTGACCAGACCACTTTTTCGTTCTACAGTAACACCCGGCCAGTTACCAACACGCTGATTGTTCCCTGTTATCAGGTTGAATAAACTGGTTTTACCACTATTAGGATTACCTATTAATGCAATTTCTGTCATTTTTCCTCTCCCTCATCCAGCATGACTACACTAATCATTTGCGCTTCCGACTTACGTAGGGTTAATTCATACCCTCTCAAGCTAATTTCAAGAGGATCTCCCAAAGGAGCTACCTTACGCAATAAGACCCGAGTACGCTTTGTAATTCCCATATCCATAAGACGTCGTTTGGTTTCATTTGCTGAAAAAATATCAGTAACGATAGCCGAACGTCCAACTGGTAATTCAGAAAGAGGTATCTTTTCCTGATCTTCCTCGGCAGGTGCCAAATCAATCTTATCCAGAATCGACGCATCAAAGGCTAAGCGACTCCCTTTAACGATAATAATAGCACTGTTCTTGGTCTTAGTTACCACCTCAATCGTTTCACCGGCAGCCAACCCTAGGTTAGATAAGTGTAAAAGACTATCCTTAGGGAGGTTAATGCCAAGAATCCGGTAAGGCGTTTTTAAGGCCGCATCATATATGAGCATATTTCTTGACCTACTTTATTATTTTTGATATGGCATCATTATAGCATATTTATCCATCTTTTCCGCAATATTATCCTAAACAAGAATGATTCTAGAAAAGCAGAACACAAAAAGAAAAGGCCGGAAAAGTTCCAGCCTTCACAAACAATGTATATATACTTAATGAATATCTTACAAAACCTTACTCAAGAAATCTTTAGTACGATCTTCCTTAGTATTGTCGAAAATCTCTTGTGGTGTACCTTCTTCGACAATGACACCGCCATCCATAAAGATAACACGATCAGCCACTTCATAAGCAAAGCCCATTTCGTGGGTAACGATTGCCATTGTCATCCCTGACTTAGCAAGGTCTTGCATAACTGATAGAACTTCACCAACCATCTCTGGGTCAAGGGCTGATGTTGGTTCGTCAAACAAGAGAACGTCTGGATCCATAGCCAAACCACGTGCGATAGCAATACGTTGTTGCTGACCACCTGATAGACTTGTTGGGTAGGCATCTGCCTTATCTTTCAAGCCAACCTTTTCTAAAAGTTCCATAGCCTTTGCTTCTGCATCAGCTTTAGAAACACCCTTAGTCTTAATTGGTGACAAGGTGATATTTTCTTTAACTGTCATATTAGGGAAGAGGTTGAACTGTTGGAAAACCATTCCCATCTTCTCACGCATTTTGAAAATGTCGTTATTTTTATCTGTAATATCCACACCTTCAAAGGAAATAACACCTTTTGTAGGTTTCTCAAGCAAGTTCATTGAGCGTAGGAAGGTTGATTTTCCTGATCCTGAAGGACCGATGATAACCACTACTTCACCCTTTTTAATATCTAGATCAATCCCTTTGAGAACTTCGTTCTTACCAAAATACTTGTGAAGATTTTTAATCTCAATAATTGTTTCTGCCATTATTTACGTCCCTCCCCAAGTCGTTTTTCCATTTGTTTCAAGAGTGCCGTCATAGCCGTTGTCACAATCAAATAATAGAAGGCTGCGAACAAGAGCGGCGTCAAGGTCAAGTAGGTTGTTGTTGCAACAGTTTGTGCACCATTCCACAATTCCATAACCCCGATGGTTTGCAAGAGCGAACTATCCTTGATAATAGTAACAAACTCGTTACCCAAGGCAGGCAAGATATTTTTAATAGCTTGAGGCAAGACCACATAACGCATGGTATTCCATGGACGGATACCAAGTGAGTAGGCAGCTTCAACCTGACCTTTAGGAATAGACTCGATACCTGCACGCACACTCTCAGAAATATAAGCACCACTGTTCAAAGAAAGGACGATAATACCTGGAACGATACGTGACAAATCAAGGTTCAAAATGCCGAACTGCACAGTTGGAAGGTTCATGTGGATGAGGTTAAAAGCAATCATAATCTGCACAACCATAGGAGTCCCACGGAAAACCCAAACATAAAGGCTCACCAACCACTCCAAAGGTTTGATTCCAGAACGCTTGGCCAAGGATACCAAAACCCCAAGGATGGTTCCGAAGAAGACCACGCAGACCGAAATCATAATTGTTACTAAGACACCATAGTTAAAGTAAGACCAAAACTGTGGTAGAAATGAAAAATTCATCTAGATACTCCTTACTAATATTCTTCAATATTATATCAGAAGACTGTATAATAATAAAGTATTTTCTTATAAATGCGATATTTCAGTATAAAAACTAAGTTATAGGCCTAGCTAGCAAAACTCTTAAGCAATACACCTCATGTATTTCCAAGATGACACCACGCCAAAAACTTTGCCAATGAGTTGAAACACTGCCTGTTTTGACAAGCCATACAAGCATCACCCTATGCTTTCATCCTGATAAAAATGCCTGAAACTATCGAGTTTCAGGCATTCTGATTTTTGGGACCTTGTAAAGTTCCAAAATAATTTATTAGTAAAGCAAATCGTAGATTTCCATTGCAATCAAGTCGATGCTATCAAATGAATAAGATTCACGTGCTTCAACGTCACGCAATGTGAAAACTGGACCATTTTCAGGATCGTTGCTAAATGATACTTCGGCAACAACCACTCCTTCACGTTCAAAATTACGTTTCAAATTACCACCATCAGCCGCCATCATTTCAAGACGGTTAATGATTCTCACCAAATGTGATTCCATGTTATTTCTCCTATTAATTGTGTATTTCTTACTTATTTTATCACACTTATGGGAAAAATGGGGGAATTTTAAATATTTTTCAAGGAATTGTACATAATGGCCTTGATAGAATGCATACGATTCTCAGCTTCTTGGAAGATGATATCACTGTATTTTTGGAAGACTTGATCGGTGATTTCTAACTCTGCCAAACCGTATTTGTCATAGATTTCTTGCCCAATTTGGGTATTGAGATCATGAAAAGCTGGGAGACAGTGCATAACGATGACATCTGGATTTTCCGTCTTGGCAAGTAGGTCTGCATTAATTTGATAGAGCAGGAGTAAATCAATACGAGATTTAAAGTCTACTTCTTCACCCATAGATACCCAGACATCCGTATAAAGCATATCCACTCCCTTGACCTCTGAAATATCATCTGTAATGGTTAAATCGGCACCATTATTATGTTTCTGAGCTAGAGCTACAATCTCATCTTCGGGTTGCAGCACCTCTGGGGCAATAATCTTGACATTAACGCCTAAAATAGCCGAAGTGACCAAAAGTGAGTTGGCCATATTATTTCTACCATCTCCAATATAGGCGATGGTCAAGCCTTCCAAACTACCAAAACGCTCCTTCAAAGTCATGAAATCCGCAATCATTTGCGTTGGATGCCAGGTATCCGTCAAACCATTCCAGACCGGAACACCTGAGTACTTAGCCAAATCTTCGACATCTTCTTGCTTAAAACCACGGTATTCGATTCCATCAAACATAGAACCAAGCACCTTGGCTGTATCAACTACAGATTCCTTTTTACCTAACTGAATGTCTCCAGCACCAAGGTAGGTCACATTCATACCTAGGTCCTGACCAGCCACTGTAAAAGCTGAGCGGGTTCTTGTAGATGTTTTTTCAAAAATCAAGGCAATATTTAAGCCATCTAAATATTTATGCGGAATTCTTTCCTTCTTTAACTGTTTAAATTTTATAGATAAATCGATTAACTCCTCAAGTTCCTGCTTGGTAAAGTCGATTTCTTTCAAAAATGATTTAGCTTGTGTCATAGGTATCTCTCTTTCGTTCTGAATAATATAAAATCATTATATAATATTTATACATTTTAGACAAGTGATTTTGAATTAAAATTCAATATTAGCACTCTTGTTGAGAGAGTGCCAAATCTAGATGCTTTTTACTTGCAATCTACCTTCCGCATGCTATAATGGAGACATAGATTTGACCTTTTTTGACCAAGATTGTTTTCAATAAAGGTCTTACCCAATTCAGATAGAAAAGAGGTACTGATATGCTCTGTCAAAACTGTAACCTTAATGAAGCTAGTATTCATTTGTATACCAATGTAAATGGTAATCAGCAACAAGTTGACCTCTGTCAAAATTGTTATAAAATCATGAAATCTGACCCAGAGAACCCCCTCAATCAATTCAATCAAACAGGAGGTTCCAACTTCTTCGATGATTTCTTCAGCGACCTAAATAACTTCCGTTCTTCTAACGGCGATCTTCCTAATACACCTCCAACACAAGAAGGTGGTAACCGAGGAAACGGTGGCAATACACAAGGACCACGCCAACAAGCTCCTCAACAGCCACAAGGTCTTCTTGAAGAGTTCGGCATCAACATCACTGACATCGCTCGTCGCGGAGACATTGATCCTGTTATTGGTCGTGACGAGGAAATCATTCGTGTCATCGAAATTCTTAACCGCCGTACCAAGAACAATCCCGTCCTCATCGGTGAACCCGGTGTCGGTAAGACTGCTGTTGTTGAAGGACTAGCTCAAAAAATCGTTGACGGTAGCGTGCCACAAAAACTCCAAGGCAAACAAGTCATCCGTCTTGATGTGGTCAGCCTGGTTCAAGGGACTGGTATCCGTGGCCAATTTGAAGAACGCATGCAAAAACTCATGGAAGAAATTCGTCAACGTCAGGATGTTATCCTATTTATTGATGAAATCCATGAAATCGTAGGAGCTGGTAATGCTGGTGATGGCAATATGGATGCTGGAAACATCCTAAAACCTGCCCTTGCTCGTGGAGAACTTCAACTGGTCGGAGCAACGACACTCAACGAATACCGCATCATCGAAAAAGATGCTGCCCTTGAGCGTCGTATGCAACCAGTTAAGGTTGACGAACCAACGGTTGAGGAAACCATCACTATTTTGCGTGGGATTCAGCCTAAATATCAAGACTACCACCACGTCAAATATACAGACGAAGCTATTACTGCAGCTGCAGAATTGTCCAACCGCTACATTCAAGACCGCTTCTTGCCAGACAAGGCCATCGACCTCCTCGATGAAGCTGGTTCGAAGATGAATTTAACCCTCAATTTTGTTGATCCTAAAGATATCGACAAACGTTTGATTGAGGCTGAAAACCTCAAGGCTCAAGCTACTCGTGACGAAGACTTTGAAAAAGCTGCCTATTTCCGTGATCAAATTGCCAAATACAAGGAAATGCAAAAACAAACCATCAAAGACCAAGATATGCCTGTCATCACAGAAAAACATATCGAAGCCATTGTGGAACAAAAAACCAATATTCCTGTCGGTGATTTGAAAGAAAAAGAACAATCACAACTTCTTAGTCTTGCTGATGATCTTAAATCACATGTTATTGGACAAGATGCCGCAGTTGATAAGATTGCCAAAGCCATCCGTCGTAATCGTGTTGGATTGGGTGCACCAAATCGCCCAATTGGTAGCTTCCTCTTCGTAGGTCCTACAGGAGTCGGTAAAACTGAACTCTCTAAACAATTGGCTATTGAACTCTTTGGTTCAGCTGACAGTATGATTCGTTTCGATATGTCAGAATACATGGAAAAACACGCCGTTGCCAAATTGGTCGGTGCCCCTCCAGGATATGTCGGTTACGACGAAGCTGGTCAGTTAACTGAAAAAGTCCGCCGTAATCCTTATTCACTCATTCTTCTGGATGAGGTTGAAAAAGCTCACCCAGACGTTCTTCACATGTTCCTCCAAGTTCTTGACGACGGTCGCTTGACTGATGGTCAAGGGCGAACTGTAAGTTTCAAGGATACCATCATCATCATGACTTCAAATGCTGGTACAGGTAAAGTTGAAGCTAGCGTTGGCTTTGGAGCTGCCCGTGAAAATCGTACCAATTCTGTGCTTAACCAGCTTGGAGATTTCTTCAGCCCTGAATTCATGAACCGATTTGATGGTATTATCGAATTCTCTGCCCTTAGCAAGGAAAATCTCCTTACTATCGTTGACCTCATGCTTGATAATGTCAACCAACGCTTGGCTAATAACGGTATCCACCTCAGTGTAACTGAGAAAGTTAAGGAAAAATTGGTTGACCTTGGTTACGATCCTAAGATGGGTGCTCGACCACTACGTCGTACCATCCAAGATCATATTGAAGACGCTATTACTGACTTCTACCTTGAAAATCCAAATGAAAAAGATCTCAAGGCAGTCATGACTTCAAAAGGCCACATCACCATTAAGTCTGCTAAAAAAGCCGAAAAAACTACTCAGAAAGCTGAGACATCAAAAGAAACTGATTAAACAAAGAAACCAAGTCGCAATGACTTGGTTTCTTTATCTTTTCATTTCCTATTTTCAAATTTATCCCTAATTCTGCCTAAATCAATAGGAAAATGAGCAAAATTTTAGTATAATATAGGCAAATAAACGTAAGGAGCAACTCATGAATCCAACATTTGGTGACAAGGTTGAGGGAGCTCATTATCAAACACGTTACGGTGTTTATGCTGTGATTCCTAACCAAGAAAAGACAAAGATTATTTTAGTCCAGGCTCCTAACGGGGCTTGGTTTCTCCCAGGTGGAGAGATTGAAGCAGGCGAGGATCACTATAGCGCATTAGAACGCGAGTTAATTGAAGAACTTGGGTTTACAGCCACTTTAGGCCAGTACTATGGCCAGGCTGATGAATACTTCTATTCAAGCCACCGTGACACTTACTATTACAATCCAGCCTATATTTATGAAGTTGTAGATTTTTCAAAAATTGGCAAACCTCTCGAAGATTTCAATAACCTGGCCTGGTTTCCAATTGACGAAGCCATTGCTAAACTTAAACGTGGCAGTCATAAATGGGGAATCGAACAATGGAAAGAAACTAACACAACAACTGGCAAATCCTAGGAGGAAACTATGAAACTCATTAATACGACCCGTACACACCAAGAACTCGTTCAAAACCAACTAGACAACACGGATGCCTTTCTCGTAGAGACCTACTCTGCTGGGAATACTGATGTTGTCTTTACACAAGCACCTAAGCATTATGAACTCTTGATTTCAAATAAACACCGTGCTGTTAAAGACAATGAATTAGAAGTTATCCGTGAATTCTTCCTCAAACGAAAAATCGACAAGGATATCGTTTTGATGGACAAACTCAGAACAGTACACACTGACAAATTGATTGAGATTTCATTCCCAACAACTGTATAAGACAAAACAAGCAATGGCTAATACCACTGCTTGTTTTTTTGTATGTTACAAAGCTTTCGAAGCTTGATCCAGAACTTCCATAACCTGACGACTATGTTCCAACTGCTTGGCAACACTGTCAAAATCCTTAGTAGCCACCATCTTTTCAAAAGCCACAAATTCATCATGCATACGATGTTGTGGACTATTGAGATTGACGACTCTCTCTTTCTGACCATTGAGAGTGACTCCAATCTCAGGAAGAGTATTGGTTGCACCAAAAATGGTAATAGCTCCCTTATCCCCTTGAATAGTTGAACGAATCTCCGCACTACAGTCTTTAGCTCCAATGGCAACAGCCTTAAAGTGACCATAGTCCAAAACTAGAATCCCTGACGTATCTACTCCTCGCTCCACATTAGGTAGATATTCCACACGATTAGGCTTACCAAAAAGGCCAACCAGAAGATGAATATTATAGATATTAAGATCTCTAAGTGCTCCCCCACCCATTTCAGGGTTGAAGGCAGGAGCAATCTCTCCTCGCTTAAAGGCATCATAACGTGACGAATATTGAGAATAATTGATATTCACAATCTTAATATCTCCAATATCAGACAAAACTTCCTTAATCGCTGTAGAATTAGCCAAATATTGATTGGTAATAGCCTCCATCAAGAGAAGCTCTTTTTCTTGCGCAAGCTTAGCCAGCTCTTCAAACTCTTCTAAATGAAGGGTGAAGGGTTTCTCACAGATAACATGCTTGCCGGCCAAAAGTGCTTTCTTAGCATAATCATAGTGGGTATGGTTGGGCGTTCCCACATAAATCGTATCAACTTCTGGATTGGACAAAATTAACTCATAATCACTAGTCGCCTGAGACAAACCATATTGCTTAGCTAGGGCTTCTGCCTTATCAAGTGAGCGTGGTGTCGACAAGATAGCTTCAAGCTCAATGCCCTCAATAGTCGTTAACACAGGAAGAACCTCTGTCACAATCATCCCTGTACCCAATAGTGCAAGTTTCATCAACTTACCTCCTTAATTTCGAATCTCTCTTTGAAACGGACTAACACTAAGGACAAACGCATGTGTGTTAAATTCTTCTTTAGTTACTTGAATGAAGCTCATTTTTTTCCTTCCTAAAATGGATAAAGTAAATGACGAGTGAGATAAAAAGCAAGATGGCAAGTACTGCCACTAATGGCATTCGGATTGGACGGATATTAAGCAACAAATCTCCACTAACTGCATAAACAATCGATACTGGCGTCACTCCAATAAGTGTCGCCAAAATCCTCGTCCTTGTGGGTAAATTCATTTGAACACAAGCATAATTGACCAGAGCTGATGGTATAAATGGAATAGAGAAGGCCAGTGAAATCCCAATAAAGCGATGCTTAAAGTTCTCAATATAGTTTAGAAGTTTCTCCATGCGTTTGGACTTCTCTGGCTTTTCAAGTCTTCTCAGAATTTCAAAACTAGTTAAATTCCCAAAAGTATTACCAATAATATTCATCGGAATCGCAAGCAAAGGGCCATAGAGTAGCCCAACAAAAATACAAAAAATAGAACTTGAAACTCCAGGAATAGCCGATGACAGAATCATGAGACTAAGAAGGATCAGTGCATTTTGGAAATTAGCCTGCTTAAAAACTTCTCTTAAAAAGGCCTGATCATGCTTAGCGTTGGTCCATTCCTTGATTAAGGGGATGAAGTTATTTAAAAGAGGCCATAAGAATACCAGTATTAAACCGGCTATCCCTATAAAAAATAGTCTTTTTTTGGTCATTACATCTCCACAATTTCACCCACGTTCAAACAATATAAAAATATATATCCACATAGAT
>OGHZ01000075.1_pt1 | contig 93032 bp, 96 predicted proteins | sample 1571661 | NCBI WGS metagenome assembly OGHZ01 (sample SAMEA2582040, study PRJEB24529) | metagenome | biome: Human gut stool | place: China | collected 2011 | reverse complement strand
GCTTTCACATTCAGGACAGTAAACCGCTTTTTCTGATTTACTATACATGATGCGTTTGCAGTCTCCAAAAAGGGAATGATTGAATTTTATAAATCCGGCAGATAAGCGTTTATTGGTACCAGCCATTATCTGGCTGATTTCCTTTTTTCTTTCATCTGCTGGGTGTCTCTTTTCCCAGTTTTTTGCATATGAAATTTGCTGGTCTATCTTGTACAATGCAAGATAGTCAAAATTATCATGTCCGCTTGATAATCTTTTTTTTGCTTCAGCAGACAATGCAAAGGCAAGAAGCTCCGAAACTGAGATGCCTGCCTTACCCAAAAAAGATGACAGCAGACAGTCCGCCCATGTTTTTGTGCATGTATCATATATGCCGGCTTTTTTTTCAGCTATACATACACGCAGCATGGAAATCCTGTTTTCGTTTACAAAATCATAAATCATAAGATTTTTGGTTCTATAAAATTCAACAGATTTTTCCACTTTTGGGTAATGGAAGCCTTTTTTCAAGGCTTCCTGTCTCAGCTCTTTTGTCAGCATAGGAACCACCTCCTACGCCATAGCCAGCCCGAACAAATCAAGCTGACCGTCACAGTCGTATTTTGTTTTTGCAATCTTTGTTACGACTGGTTTGGCAGGTGCAGGAGAATTTGAAGATACAGAATCATCTGCATCTCCGTAAAGCTGTTTATAGACTTCCCTATCGGCTTCTACGGATTCTCTTATAGATTTCTTTTCGGATTCTTCTTTCTTTTTCTGTTGCTCTTTCTGCTTTTCTTCCCATTCGGCTTTGTCGTCGAGCATATAATACTCGTTTACCCAGTCAAACAGCAGTGTTGACACAACGACACAAGTTTTCTTGTTCGTTGACATTTCATACGCTTTCTTTTCCATGTACTTGTAACATTTTTCAAATGACTTCCATGGAAGGAGCAGTTTCTCTGCAAATGCAGGATTCTTTTCTGCCATCTCACGGATTCCGTCTAGAACCATGTCAATCTGTCCAGACGCAACCTCCTTCATTCCCTCTGGAACTTTTGCAAGATATTCCTCTCTTGCTGCTTTCAACATATCTTCGTAATTTTCATATTTTTTTGTTTCCATATTTTTTCTCCATATTTCTATAATTTATTTTTATATTTGATCGCACCGTCACTTCGCAGTGCGTTATTTAGATAAAAGATTTATATAAAGCCTTGTTGAAGGCATAAAAAAAGAACGCCAAAAGCGTTCCGTTAACAAAAATAGACCACAAAGAATCTCTGTGGTCTTTAAATTTGATTTTATTCAATTAAATTTTATTTATAAGGACACTATATCATGTTTTTTTTCATCTGTCAAAAAATCGAACATTAGAAAACACTGCCCCGAAAACACGACTCGTATCATCTTCATCAGTTATGTTTTTTTTGATCAGTCTCCGGATAAAGGGAAAGTTCCCTGATAAGGCGGACGTTTCCGGTCTTTATTTCTTTTTTCCAGTATTGGCTCGCTTCTGAAAGACGGTTCAGATTCCAGATAAAGTTTCCATCCATGTCACATGCAGCATATTTAAAGCCATTGATCCCACGGCGGATTTTGATTATCGTTGCCATTATCGCTCCTTCGCTATTGCTGAGTTTGTAAATTGTCACATATATATTAACATTTATTTTGCAAGAAAAAAAGAGCCACAGGAAAAATCCCATGGCTCTAAAAAAAATTTACTTTGCTTTTAATCTACCGACCAATTACCAACTTTTTTCGTTTGTTCTCATAATATTTACCTTTCTTAGTCTTTAATTTCTATAATTCCATTATCTTCAAGAATTGTCTTTACCATTTCAAATTGCATATCTCTATCTTCTGTAGTTTCAACTGCATCTACAATAGATTCAACTAGCAACTCCATACTTTCACTTGTTAATCTAAATTCCATTTCAATCACACTCCTTCTAAGTAAATTACAATTTATGCAACATCTGTTACTTCTTCTACTTTTTCATCCAGATTGAGTTCATGTTCGAGTTCTCTCTGGCGGCAGAGCTTTTCTTCCAGAAGTGCTGCATGCTGGAAAGGCTTGTTGTACTCCGCTTCTGCAGAGTTTCTGTCCTTATTAAGCTGTTCAAGTTTTTGCTCAAGCATTGCTTTTGAGTTTTCAATCCGCTTATACCGGTTTTCGATACGTGTGATTGCTCCAAGAGCATTGCTGGACAGTTCTGTACTGTATCTTGCATTGCAGGACAGCACGATCAAAGAATCCTGCATAAAGCTTTTTTTGATGCCCAATGTAAATCCCTTATAAGAACCAACTGTGACGATCTCTCCCAGCTCCTTGATGCCTTGGAAAACATCTAACAGCATTTCTCCTGCTTCTGGTCTTTCGGTAAATTTCTTACCGATGATCTCAATGGAAAAGTCTTCATCTTTATGTGCCTCATAAACTTCCAAGTCTTTGAGGACATTTTCAAGAACGTTTTCCTTTTCCTTGATCTCCCGTGGGAGCGAGATCATGAATTTGTACTGCAGACCGTATCTGGTGCTGTCATAGGAAGCTTTCAGTGCTTTCAGACGCTGCACTTCGTTGTCTACTTCCATCTTTTCACGGATAAGTGGATTACCCGTTGCAATCGCTTTTATTTCTGCGTAGGATAATGTTGCCTCGTCGATATCATCACACTTACGTCCGGTGATTCGTGAAGTCATTACCTGACTGATGAACCGTTGTTTATTTTCAATGATTCCCCAGTTATAAGCGTCAAATGTCTGTTTTGTTACGTAACGGTATTCTGCGATCACGTCATTTTCGTTGCCCTGTCTGATACCTCGTCCATTACGCTGTTCAATGGCAGAAGGCTTCCAAGGGCAGTCTACGTGGTGCAGAGCTACCAAATGATTCTGCACGTTTACACCGGTACCACACTTATCAGTGCTGCCGATCAGAACACGTACTTTGCCTGTCCGGACATCCTTAAAGAGATTATCTCTCTGAACGTCCGTTTTTGCATCATGGATGAACCTGATCTCATTTTCCGGGATGCCTTTCTCAATCAAGCGTTCCTTAATGAAATCATATACCGTAAACTCTTTGTTTGCGCCCGGTGTTCCGATATCGGAAAACACGAGCTGGCATCCGATCTTTCCGGCATTTTTTGCATCCATGTATTCTTTGTATACATTTTCAACCACTTTCAGAAGTTTTCCATCCGGGTTTTCCGGTGCATCCGGATATAATAATCTCGCATCCGTTCCCAGAAGTCTGGCTTCGTGCGTGATCTTCAAAAAATTATCTTCCGACGAGTCAACACCACCGTTACGGATAGCTTCAGCTCTCTGGACAAATTCTGCCATGATCTCTTTCTGGCAGCTGTCTGGTTCAGATTCTACAATGATCGGTTTTCCGGTTTTTAATTCCGGAACATCCAGATCAAGAAGATCCGAAGTGCAGACATCCGCAACTTCCCGGAATGTGGTCATAAGTTCCGGCAGATTGACAAATTTATTGAATCTGCTCTTGAAACGGAAACCACTTCCCTCGACGGTAAGCTCTAATGCTGTCGTTACTTCCCCGAACGTTGACGCCCATGCATCAAAGTAGTCAAGCCCCATTTCCTCCAATCTGTCATTCTGGAGGAATTTCTGCATGACAAACATCTCACACATGGTATTGCTTACCGGAGTGCCGGTTGCAAAAACAATTCCACGTCCATTGTTGATTTCATTGATATACTGGCATTTTAACAGCATATCCGTTGCTTTCTTGGAACCGTTTGAATTGATTCCTGCAACGTTGTTGATCTTGGAGAAAATGGTCAGGTTTTTGTAATTGTGTGCTTCATCCACCATGATGGAATCCACACCTAATTCCTCAAAAGAAAGCACATCATCTTTACTGGAAGCATCTGTCAGCTTCTTCAACTGCTCCAGTAACTTCTTTTTCTGGCTTTCCATCTGCTTGATCGTCCATTGTTCGTTACGTTCTGCCTTGATCTCGCTTATAGCATGGGAAAGAGTATCGATCTGCTTATTCAGCATGAACTCCTGTCTTTCCGGCGAGATCTGGATTTTTTCGAACTGGCTGTGTGACATGATGATCGCATCATAATCGCCAGTTGCGATCTTCGAGATGAAAATTCTTCTTCTTTTCTTTTCAAAATCCCTCTCGCTTGATACAAGTATGTTTGCAGAAGGATAAAGTCTTAGAAATTCAGAAGCCCACTGCCTTACAAGTGATTTTGGTACGGCAATGATTGTCTTGTTTGCAAGTCCAAGACGTTTCTGCTCCATGCAGGCGGCAACCATTTCAAAGGTCTTTCCTGCGCCTACGCAATGTGCAAGCAATGTGTTCTTTCCCATGAGGATACGTTCAATAGCGTTTCGCTGGTGTTGTTTTAACACGATCGCAGGATTCATGCCCGGAAACTGTCGTTTTGATCCGTCATATTCACGCAGGCGGATATTATTGAACGTATCGTTATAATACTTCACATATTTTTCCCTGCGTTCAATATCCTCGAAGATCCAGTTCCTGAATGCTTCCTTGATCTGCTCCTGTTTGTCTCTTGCTGCCATTGTGGCTTCCTTATTGACGACATATTTATAGGTGCCATCCATATTATCCACCTTGTCACGTACAGTAGCAGAACGGAGATTTAGGGATGCTTCGATCAGACAGAAGGCATCCATTCGTGGAGTTCCGTAAACAGATGTAGCCTTGACGGAAGACCAGTTTAAGGCTTTATTTTCGATAAAATATTCTTTTGTTGCCTGTGAATATTTTATCATGATCCATGAAGGCGTATATCTGCTGTTGATATTCCAGTCTTTTTTGCGCTGGAATCTTTCCGGCACTTCCAGCAGTTCATAGATAAACTGTTCGTAGTCTTCAGGCTCGATCCATGTCGTGCCAAGACGGACATCAATATCCTCAGCAGGAATATCTTCCGGCTGTACCTGTGCTAATGCTTCAACATTGCTTTTATATAAAGCATTGTCTTCCGCATACATCTTTGCCATACGAAGCTTTCTTTTTACGTTTCCTGACAGGTATTCATCTGCAGTCAACCATTTCCCTGTTTCCGGATCAATAAAGATCATACCGGAAAGTTCACGAAACAGCAGCTCTTTTTTTATTGCCTCATTATCGTCATCACAGATGAACAGATCCATCATATATGGAAGATCCACACATCCTCTCTCATTAACGCTGATGCTCAATACTTCCAAGGCATCCTTACTTTTCCGGATAACCGGCTTTGCTGCCACGGTCTGTTTATAGAACATGTCAGCTTTTGACACATTCCCTTCTTCGTCCACGTTTTCAAGTGAACATAATAAGGGATAATCTGCATCATCCTGAAAGGCAAGTTTGTTGCTTCTTCCGGTCAGATATCCGTATTTTTTTACAAGGGCATCATAGCGCCTGTTAAGGTCTTTCTGATACTCTGTTAAATCAGATTCTCCTCTTAACTGTGCCTGAATATATTCATGGACGCAGTTTCTGAGACCATCAAGTGCATTGATCCTTTCTACATTTTTTTTATTTTTGATTTCTACCGGTAACATTACAGAATTTTCTCTGTAATAAAGTTTCCCATCCACAAATGTGTAAGTGAAATTCTTTACGGATTCATCTGCTGGGATACTTCCTGCAGCTTTTTCATCTTCCATTTCTCCGGCTTCCGCAATCTGACAGTCCAGATTCAAAAGAGCTTTTTTTAATGCGGGAATAAGGTCCGTGCCTTCTTCTATCCTGCATGCTGTGTATCTGCTCTTTTCTCCGAAACGGCTGGTGTCATACACCATTTTGCCAAGCATCATTTCCGGATGATTGACAAAATACATATTGCACTCTACTCCATCTGCCGTCTGTCCGATATCAAGCCATTCAGCATCCTCACATAAGGATTTTTTCTCTTTTTTCTGAAAAAAGAGGATATCCGATGTGATCTCGGTGCCTGCCACCCCTCTGAAAGCAGAATCAGGAAGTCTTACAGCTCCGATAAGTTCTGCACGTTCCGCAATATATTTACGGAATGCGACATTTCCCTTGTCCATTGTAAATTTGGACGTGATCACTGCGACCACACCGCCCGGACGGACAAGATCAATTGATTTTGCCACAAAATAATCGTGGATTTTGAAATTATATTTGGCATACCGTAAGTCATAAACTTTAAAGTCTCCAAAAGGCACATTTCCAATGACAGCATCAAAGAAGTTGTCTGAAAATGTAGTGTTTTCAAATCCACAGATATTGATTTTTGAAGTCTGGTAAAGCTGCTTTGCAATTCTACCAGAGATCGGATCGATCTCTACGCCGTAGAGTTTTCGCTCTTTCTGTTCACCTTCGGTCATTGTACCGAAAAAGATACCGGTTCCCATGGATGGCTCCAGTATATTTCCTTTTTTCAGACCGAAACGTGTGAGTGTTTCGTTTACTGCCCTTGCAATTTCCGGGTTCGTATAAAAAGCATTATTTACACTTGCCCTTGCATTGGCGTATTCCTCGTCTGTAAGCAGTTCCTGCAGCTCGGTGTATTCCTTTTCCCAGCCTTTTGCATTTTTGTCAAATGCCTGTGGGATTCCACCCCATCCGGCATATCTTGACATTGTTTTTTGCTCGGATTCTGTTGCAAGGCGTTTCTCGGATTCCACGTCTTTTAAGGCTTTGATTGCCTCAATATTCCAGTTGAATCTTGTTTTGCTTCCCCCTTCATTTACTTCCCCATTTTCATAACGGAAGTTATGGGGAAAGATTTTCTTTAAAGTGCTTACTACTTTTGTTACAACATTTTTTTCATGTTTTTTGTTTTCAACTTTCTTTGATTCCTCTTTATTTAAAAAGAAGAACATAAAGAACTGTGTAATTTTTTTTGTTTTCATAATTTTCATCCTTTATACGCGTATTTTTATATAAGATCACGCAAAACATCTGCGTGTTGCTTAGATTGATAGATTTATATGTAAAGCCTTAAAAGGCAAAAAAAAAGAGCGCCACGATTGCGCTCGATAATAAAAAAAGTCCACAGAAGATACTGCGGACTTTGATTAATTTTTATTCAGTTAATTTTATTTATGACTGAAGTATAGCATACATCATTTTTAGTGTCAAAAAAAGATGAATATTATCTGCTCTTATATAGTAATTAAGAGAGTTCTTTATTAATAATATTGCTAAATTCATCCAATGCTATGGTTACAAATTTTCTTTTAAAAGGCTTTCTGCGCATAGGTATACCATGCGCTTTCAACCAATTATTTGCTTCGTAATCGTGCAGAAAATTCTTATGTGAAAAGGCATATGGCTCATAAGAACTTTTTAATTGCTGTATATTTTGCATTATTATAAACATTTTATTTTCCTCACTTCAGTTTAATATTTGTGACCTTTTCTACATTTCACTTTTGCTTATTGTTCATTTGATTTTTTTGTTTGAACCAATAAACATATGATTCTTCATCATGAAAAGCGCAGTTTGTTACTAAGTATATTATTAACCATATAAACATAGCACAAACTAAGTAAAGGATACCAAATTCCTTTATTGTAGAGATACCTGCATACACCCCTACGCATCCTAAATATGTAAGAAATCCACCTATTCCAAAAGCACCAAGAGAAATCGTCGCATACGTTAACGCTATTCGTTTAGCTTCCTTTTCAGTGATTTCTATTTGTAATTTAATAGAAGCTTCCTTGTTCTTCCTATATTTATCCTTAGAGTTTTGTCCATTCATGTCCTTCTCCATTTTTTTTTAATTCTTCTGGGTCTTAATATCTTTTAAGAAAGTTTTTCGTACATTTTTTTCATGAACGTTTCGTTCAGATGAATATTTTCATCTGCGCAGATTGATTTAAACACATCAATTTTAGATGTGCTTTCCCCCATTGCTGCTACATCAAGCCAGCTTGCAATCGAATCGATTTTTTCATCTGCTATTGCATCAGCAGAATTTGCTTCTTTGATTTCTGGAATCACCTGTTTTCTGGCATCTTCTTTTAAGCCGTAAAAAACAGTTTCAACCTCATTCCCGGACATATTTGAAACAAGATCGATCAAATATTTCTTTTTTTCTTCCATCGTCATACCATCAAATTCATTCTCTGTTACCTGCTCAAAATTGTTGTTCATAGTGTTTCATTCTCCTTTTATTTTATTTTTTTTCTTATATTGATAAAGGTGCACAAAACATTCCTTTATTTCCTTTGTTCTCCAATATATACACTTGTGACGGAATCATCATCATTACCAGCATACACAGTCACCAAAATTGAATCTCCTATATTGATCGAATCATATACGCTTGAAGATACGTTTAATTCCTTAGTTTCTCCAGACGTATCATCCATTGAGACTGTTAATAAATAAGATCTCTGGCTTATCGGAACTGTATTCACAATAATATTATGTAAAGTTGTGCTTTTATCCGTTACGGTTACATATGTTTCGTAGGAATAGTTTTGAGCTTCGATTTCTTGTATCCTTTTTTCAGCAAAACGATTATTTCCGTACAACAATATATGTCCAAAAAGGAAAACAAAGCCGTAAAAACCAATAAGTCTCCACACAATATATTTCATATTTCCCCCCTCTTTCGATTAAACGGCATCCCTGATTTCCTTTACAAGTTCTGTTTCGCCTGTTTTTTCCAAAACTTCGGCTGCCGCAAGTAAAAGTTCTTTCAGTTTGTTTAGATATCTTGTCTGTTCAGCCGCCTTGATTGCTTTTTCATCAATAATCTCTGCTACCTCTGTATCTTCTGGAATAACATCAGCACAGCTCTTTTTGATTGCTTCTTTCTGGTCTTCAAATAAATTGACTTTTTCAAGCACTTCATTGATGATCTGCTCCGTAAGCACTACTTTTGGTGGCTCGTCCGGCTCATTTGTGCTGCTTTCTTCTGCTTTTTCCTGTTCGTTCTGCAAAACTTCATTCAACGTATCCTGTACCTCATTATAAATCTGGATAGTTTCTTCATCATCGTCGCCGACAACATCTTTGACAATCTGTGCAAATTCAACCTTCTTCTGGTCTGAGGTCATATGTTCCATACATCCCAAGACACCGTCTTCAAATTCCACATGCGGATTTACGGTATTTTTCGTATAAAACATGACTGAATGAATATCTGTACTCCGATCCGTAAAAGCAGGAAATACAAAGCCTGTTTCCGGCATGCCAACTACCCAGTCACGGATACGTGCGCCAATACGGTTTTCTGCTTCACGATATCCTAATGCCGGCTTCGTGAGTTCCACAGGGCATATCGCACAAAGCAAATATTCGTAAACTTCTTCTGATTCGTCTAATTTATCGTTATCAGAGGTTTTCGTCATGACATCATAAGCGTCATGAAAGATAAGGATCAGATAGTTTCCTACCCTGTCATAGTTGTCGATGATCATATCATAGAAAGTATCAAGCAGATCGTCATTTTTTAATTTGCTTTCACGAAGCCCCATTAAAAACTGCTGCTTCCCACCTGCTGCTTCCTGTTCTCTTGGGAAAGCTAATTCTACAAGGTTATTTCCAATATTGCCAGATAACGTCTTTTTGGCAATTTCAAGGTACTTGTAAAATTCTTCATCTTCCAGATTCAGAAATGTTTCCGCAATTTTTGTGATCTTTTCTTTTTCAACGCTGACATAGCAGCCACACATTCTCGTAAATGTGCATGCTTCCTTTTTAAATCTGCGTTTCAGCTCCATAATGTCCTTTTTATTCATCGTATTTCCTCCTAGTATATTTTATTAATTATTGATGTATTACAACTATCATAAATGACGCGCATAAAGCAGTTCTTTTTTTTGAAGTGATCATTTGATATAGTTCATGTATCATGATTTTTCTCCTTTACCCTTTCTTTTGCATCAATAATACCGGCAATGAGAGCTGCTGTTTGTATAGATGCAATTGTCTGTTCCTTTGAGTTTCTTGGTAATTTATAAATATTCATTATCACATTTATCCTCTTGTCTATAGCCATAAGATTATCTATATCAAAATTATCGCTGTTCCCATCCAAAAAAATCACCATGCTGTGTTCTTGAACTTTGCCATATACTTCTTCGTATAATACTTGTTGTTTGGAATGCCATCCATCTTCTGTCTTTATATATATGTAATTGTTCTGTTTTCTTTCTGTACCTATTGGCTTTGCACGTTTTGATATTTGATCAGTTGTAAATCTTGCCACGCCAGATTTTATGTTATTTCTCGTTAAACATGCTGCCAGAGAAGTTTCATTCACGTTTAAATCAAACCTTCTGTTAAATGCTACGGTGATATCCGACAGAAATCTTCCCGGCACATAATTTCTTAAAAAATCAAGTTCTTCTGAGGTATATTCGTGTCCTTTAATATATCCTGTTCTTATCTTATTTCTTTGAATGTAATTATCCACAGATGTTATAGATCGGTTTGCATCAAATCTTTTGTTCAAAGCTTCTGTGATTTCTGCCCTGCTGTGTCCGGGAGCATATTCTTTTATGAAATCCTTTTCATCCGGAGTAAATCGTTTGAATGTTCCTGTCATAATCAAATACCCTTCTGTTCCAGAAAGAAATCCGGTACTTTAACATTTCTTGCTGAATCATACTCTCCGATAATCTTTTCCGCCTCAAGCGACAGTGAAACGCCTTGAAGGATCTGCTGTGATACATTTGATACTGCCTTTGCCCGTTCAATTTCTGATTTTAATTCGTCGGCAGTCAAGGATTCATTCCCCAACCTCTTGAGTTCATCAAATAATGCACTACTTAATTCATCCCATCCTCTTTGCATATATTTCTGCTCCTTCTTAGTACTTTTTAACAGTAATCACGAATGTTTATCTGTAGTGTCTCCCTGCCCTGCCATTCGTTGATGCGCGGTTCATACAATAAATTTAATCTTGTATGTTCAGCATTTCCGGCAAGCAGGCAGTCTTTTTCAATCGTGCCAAATCTCCGTTCCATATCTTCAATGAACACATCCGGATCAGTAAAGAATATTCCATCCATTACAAGTCCGTCATCCTGCAGTAAAGTAAGTTTTACCCCACATCTGGTTTTTCCAATTACTCTTATCCCAGTGATACGTGTGCTACGTGCTGCAAATACGGGCTTTTCATTGCCTTTTCCGCACGGTTCCAGTTTTTCAATGTCATGCACAATTTCTTTTGTGGCGTAATCTACCGGCATGACAATATCAATCTTTACTTTTTCAATCAGATCATTGTCTTCCAGCCGGCAGTTTTCATTCATGGCTTTTCTAAACGACTCAATGTTCTCTTTTTTCAGAGATAGCCCTGCCGCCATTGGATGTCCGCCAAATTTATCCAGATACCGGCTGCACTTGACCATTTCATCATACATGGAATATTCATCAATAGATCTTCCCGATCCTTTTACTTCTTCCTTGCCGTCTGTAAGAACAAATGCAGGTCTGTAAAAGCGTTCTCTGACTTTTCCTGCCACGATCCCGGCAATACTCTCATGGCATTCAGGGAGATAAACGACCAATACCTTATCATCAGGCATATCTTTTTCTACGATTGCAATGGCTTTTTCTACATTTTCCTGCGTCATGGCTTTTCGTTCATTATTAAATTTCATAAGAAGACTCGCGCTTGCTTCGGCTTCTTCCTCTGTTGATGCTAACAGCAGACGCATTGCATGCTGTGCTGTGTCAAGACGTCCACTAGCATTGATACATGGACCTAAAACAAAACCAACATGATAAGTGCTCAGTTTCTGGTACTCAAGCTTATTTGCACGGAGTAATGCTCTCATTCCAAGATTCTGCGTATGCGCAAGCATATTCAACCCAATTTTTACCAGAATACGGTTTTCATCTGTGAGATCCATGACATCCCCGATCGTTGCAAATCCGGCATATTCTATGAATGGCTTTACTTCAGATTCAGGGATTCCGCATGACTGGTATAAAGCCTGTATAAACTTATAGACAACGCCTGCTCCACATAGTCCTTTGTACGGATATCCGCATTCAACCTGTTTTGGATTAATGATCGCATCTGCCACGCTCTGTTTATACTTGCGTTTTCCGTCGATCTCCTCATACGGGATATCATGGTGATCTGTTACGATCACAGTCATTCCTTTTTCTTTTGCATGTGCAACGGCATCAATTGCAGCGATTCCGTTGTCACATGTAATGATTGCTCTTGCGCCTGCTTCATATGCGACATTGATCAGGTTGATATTAATGCCATACCCATCCTCGATACGATTTGGGATTGCAAAATCAACATCTGCTCCGCATCTTTTCAGCCCACGGTTTAACATATAGGTGCTGCACACTCCGTCTATGTCGTAATCTCCAATGATGCGGATCTTTACGTTTTTTCGAATCAGATCTTTTATAATATCAACTGCCTTTTTCATATCTTTCATCATCCATGGATCATATAAATCCTCATAGCGACCATTCAGATATTTGTTGATCTGATCTGTTTTATCAATCCCTCGGTTACGCATGATTCTGGCAACCGCCGGGCTTATATGAAACTGCTGTGCAATGGCGTTAAAATCTCCACCTTTTCTAAGTTCTATCCATCTTTTTCTCATGATCTTCTCTTTCTCCGGGAAAAGTGTTGGACACCTTTTCGCATAATTCGCATAACTGTCAAATGGAATCTGTCCGGTTTTTTCTATTTTTATAAGCGTAGGCTTACTGATCTGCATCTTGTCGTGCAGGCATAATACCGTAAGCCCATATTTGCGCCTTACTGATCGAAGATCAAAAGAGATCGGCAAACTGTTATTCTGCATCTGCTCTCCCTTCTTCACTTGTATAATATAGCGTATATCAACATATTGAATCGCAAAAAAATTACGGCTCTGTCTTTTCTTTGATCTTTTCCAATGTACGCTCCAGTTCAGAGTATTTATAATATTGCATTGTATCTTCTTTTTCTGCTCGTTGCTCTGTACTTAGCACATAGCCGGTTCCTCTTTCATTTTCAAGAGATTCTGTCTGCATGACCGTTTCTTCAATATTTTCATTCGAACATCCCGTGATGTTTGATATACATAATATTAAAATACTTAAATGTATTATTTTTTTCATAAAATATAGTCCTCCTTTTGTCTTGTATATTATATCATATTTAAACATATATGTAAACACAACACAATAATCAATTGTAAAAAAAAAGCCACAACACATACTGTGCTATGACTTTTTCTTCATCATTCAGAGCCTGCAACAGCAGGCATTTATTTGTTCCTTATAACTTCGTTCTTTGTGTATTTTTCAAACTCTTCGCCTGCAACAGCAGGCATTTTTTTCTCTTTAATAATCATACAAATTTTGTTCTGTGATATGGTCTTCAAAGCTTGATTTTCAATGATTTCTGTTACTGAGCCATTGCCGTTATTATTGATATTACTTTTCCCCATCGACGGTTTGAGGTACTGCAAAGAATCTGTTGCCTTTAACATAAATGAAATCCGCATTTGAAAGTTCGACGGTTTGAGGTACTGCAATGGCTCTGTTGCCTAGTTCTCGTTTCATAATGTCTCCTTTTTTATCAACAGCTATAGGATTAATAAGGCTTATGGCACTGTATTTACCTTTATACTTATTTGGATTTACGGTAGAGTCCAAAGTTTTTTTATCTTTATTCATTTTAATTAACAATCCTCCGTCTCAATATTTCTTACTACTTCCAGCGTATCTGAAAAGATTCCGGCACATCCAAGCTGTGTCATTTCTTCCTTATAAGGTTCTAGCTGGTTCAAAATTTCATTTTTCTGTGCCTTGTCATTTTCTTCTTTTAATTGGATGTAACCAACAAGCATATGATAAAAATATTGTTTTTCATCAGGGGTTAGTTTTACAAGCTGTGCCCGGATATCTGTTATGATTTCGTCATTTCTAGTGGAAACATCATCAGATACAACATAATCAATACTTGTGTGCAACGCATTGCATAATGCCATAAGAGTATCCAAACTAGGTGTACGGTCACCACGTTCAATCTGTCCGATATAATTAGTTGAAACATCAATGGCTTCGGCTAATCGAGCTTGGGATAAACAATTGTTGACTCGTAAACGTCGTATTTTCTTGCCTAATGAAAGTTTCTGTTCCGAATCCTTCATACCGTAATCATATTTTTTTCCCGCAAGGCGGCATTCTTCTACTGTGCCTATGGCTTTATACTGCTGCAGCATTTTGACTGCCTGTTCTGCAAGCTGGATCGCTTCACTATATTCATCAGCCCTAGGGAAATTTTCATTCAATGCTTCATTCAATTCATTGAGCATATTTATTAATTTGTTATCATCCATAAGTTAACACCTGCCTTTTTCTGTTATTTGATTATAAATATGTAACTGACTGCTGATATCCCTTTTTTAAATTACTAGAAAAGATCTGGCAAATAACTATAAAAACCTATTAGGCATATAAAATCCACTAAAAAAAGTATCGCAACTACTATTTGAATTCTTTCCCACCTGATGTATTTGTCCACTTTATTTCTTTCGCTATTTACCTGCTTCATGATTTCCGTAAATGCAAATAATAAAATTAATGGAACAGAAGCTGTAAAGGCTATTTCCGCTATCATTTCAAAAGTTGTATATCCACTAAATATCATATGTATCCTCCTTTTTGTCCATATTATACAGACGTTTCCATATATATTGGGCTTCGCCGATACTTACATTGCAATACTGATAATAAACCAAGAACATTCTATTTCTTTATTATATTTTTCATTTTTCTCCATTATTTTTTTTCTTTGCTGCATTATCCATTTGTTTTTTTCACTCCTTACTCTATGGTACCGTTTTCATCATCTAGATAGTATTTTTCAACAATGCTCTATGTTTAAGAGAGATGGAGAATCCTGCAACAGCAGGCATTTTTTCTCTTTAATAATCACATAAATGAAATTCTAATAGCTCTATAATATGCTGACATCACATATTGCCTTGTTCCACTCGCTATCAATATTGGAAAAGTCGAGTACACCATTCTCTTTTATTCCTGTAATGATATTCTTCGGCAAATGGAATGTGTGACTTTCCAGACATCCAACGCCATCTTTTGAGACTACCAAAGCATTATCTCGAAGTTCAAAACTTGGATTGGAATCTTCTATAAACTCCTTTAGTTTATCCTGCTGACTTAAAACTTCTTCAATATTTTCTGTATTCTTTGCAAATTCATATTTTTTTTCATCCTGCTCAATGATTTTTGTTTTTTCAGGGAACAGCTTAACTACTAATGCCTTATGCCCCTTTTCTGTGACCATCCATAATGTTCTTATGATAATCACAGCAATTAAAAAGAAAAGAGCCGGCATACAATCCATCTGCAATTCTGTCAATCTCTTGGCAAGTATCCTGCAGACCGGAAAGAATGCCTTGCACAACATTACCGCAACAAGCACTGCTTCCAGACAATAAACTATTGCAAGTAAAAGTTTATTGAGTATAATGATGATCGATTTCTGAACAGCTCCCACCACACTATCATTAATCATCTTGTTTCTTATGTCCTTTACTTCTACAAGTGATAAATTGGAATATATAATTTTCATCTCTGTTTCCTTTCTTATACAATTGGAGTGGTTTCGTTTTCATCAGTCTTGGTCATCCAGATAGTATTTGTCCTCATATATTTTTACGGTAATCTTGTCGCCCACTTTGTAGAGAGGCTCATCCACTTCTATTTTAAATCTGTTTTCTGGGACATTTTCTTTCTCTGCTTCGACGACCATTATGTAATAATCATTTTCTCCTGTATAAATAGTATTTACGACTTCTGCATCGAAAATCTCGGTCTGTTTTGTCTGCTGATCCCGTTCTGGGGTAACTTCAAAAACGAAGGCTCTAGCGTATATTAATATTCCTGCTATGATTATTGCAGTTATCAAGAATACTCCTATTTTTAATTTTGTGTGAAAATATAGTTCCATTTTTCTCCAATCTACTATTTATTTTTGCTTTTTACTAATCCCACAAATGATTTTGCTCTCGCGGGTGTTAATCTATGATAGCTGTTTTCGTGTCTCCATTCTGCAAGTGTTACCTGCCAGTTCTCCGGCAAAACATCCATATGTTCAAGCAGCATATTCTTTTCTTCTTCTTCCCTATTTAACACATAGGAAAGCGCCACATTGAGATACTTGATGGCTTTGGCATAGTCTACTTCCTTTCTGCCTATCTTCCAGCCGCCCAGCTTTCTGTTTGTGATCGCATATCTGATCCTCACGGAATCTAAATAGGTCAGGTTGAGAAATTCATCTTTGAAAACTTCCATGTTTGCCCTTGCCATTTTTTTGGAAGAATCCCAAGTAGCTGCACAGTCTGATTTTTCCTCTGAAATGTAATAATGTGGATCAGACTGTTTATATTTTACGTCATGTACGACCTTTTTATAGCATTTATATTCGTCAGTGAACGCCCTTGACTCATAAGAGATTGAATCGTTACGGTAGTACTTATTCTTCCAGATCACCCATTTTTTCACATTCTCTTCGGTAAGCTTGTCCTTTGCATGCGGATAAAAGTCTGGATAGAATTTTCCTGCCTCCAACGTGATCTCTTCTTCTACACCGTGCTGTTAGCAATGCTGACATCATGTGTCCGGTTCTTGTCCCCACGCCCTCTGTCGTTATTATATTTCTGGAACTGCGTCCCGTCGCTGGAATATGCATCATCCCTTGTAATGTACTGTATAGTCAGTACCATGTCTCCTTTCTTCATTTCCCCGGCTGTTGCCTTTAAAATATCTACCCATGTGCCATAAGTATTATCCTCAAGCCATCCGTCCGCCATGGAAAATACAACGTATGGGTTTGGTTTCATTACTTTTACTTCTTCCGGAAGCCTTATCAGTTTTCCGTCATTGATAAGTCCCTGCAGGATAGAAATGATGAAAAACCTTGCAATCTTTTCTTCCCTTGTGGTGGATGCTACGTACTCTGTTTCCTGTGTTATAGTTTCTTTTTTTGGTTCATAGTACACGTTATCATCGCTGATCCTGATTCTATCTTCATCCGTCCATCCGATATAAAGATTGTCTCCATCACGTACCAGGATCCCGATCGTATGACCATGATATTTTTCATAAGATTCCAGCATATTTTCAAACCTGTCACTTGTGCAGTAGGCAGTTCCGCTACGGCTTACTTTGACAAACGATACTGATTTGTCTCCCGGACAGAAAAGACTGCTTATATCCCTACGGTGTTTTAGTAATTCTTCAAAGTAACCGCAGTCATCACCGTCAAAATCATAAAGGGCAATCAGTTTTCCTAACTCCTCGTCGAGAAATCTTAATTTCTGGTAGATCATAAGCGGTGCGTTCGTATCGGCAGGCTGCCCTTCAGTAAGTTTTGTAAAGTTTACTACTTCCCCTGTCATGCAGCGGATCGCATAGATCTGTGTGTCGAGCATATATATCTGATTATTCAGCTCCTCGACTTTTGCTTCAAGTTCTGCTTTCTTTTCTGCAATGATCTCATTCTGCCTGCGGTATTCTTCTTCCAGCTGCCGTCTGAACTCGGCAATCCTTTGTTCTGTTTCTTCCTGAATAAATGCAAGCTGCTGTCTCGCTGTTTCTATTTCTGCCTCTTTTTCCTGGATCCGGTTTTGGATATCAGTTTTTGATGCATCCCCTGAAGCCATCATTAGGCTGCCGTCACCGCCGCCTAACGCTGTCAGCCTTGAAATGCTCACATCGTCATAATCTTTGTACATTTCCCAGCGTACAAATCTGGCAGGCAGTATCCATTCCCCTTCTGATGACCGGATCATCACGAAGCGTTCTTTTTCATCCAGATAAATAAGGTCAAAGCACTGCTCCATGCGTTTATTATATTCATCCTGTTCAAGCAGCTTTTTTAACCAGCTGCCACCTTCAGTACCGTGTTTCAGTGCATCGTATACACCGGGCATTTTACGACTCAGCTCATTAAAATTGATCTGCTCACCAGATTCCCAGTCTGAGGCACTGACTTTAGACCAGTTTTCTGTCCTGTATTTTTCAGCTTCTTTGGATGTGATCCACTGTGTTATTTCATTTTCATCTTTCAGCCACGCTTTTCCAATTACCGGCATCCGTTTTTCCATGATTTTTCCTTTCCGCATATCTAACCAAAGATACTTGTTCTGCTTTACATCCGTCCGTTTGCTTTGAGCCTGCATATCTTCATTTCTGATAAGTTCATCACGATCTGGTCAATCTTATTGATATACCACATGAGGAGCATTCCCGAAATAAATCCGCCTACATGCCCGATCCAGTCAATGTTAAAACCAATACTGTTAAAGATCAGCATTGCACCTGCAAATCCGGCAAACCGCTTTTTCATTCCGATCATGTTATCATCTGTCAGCACATCCATTACCAATGCTCCAAGTAATGCAAATATGGCTCCGGATGCCCCGACGGTTATAGTCTGCAAATCTTTCATTACAAAATAATGATATGCAGAGGACAGATAGCCTGCAGATATACCGCCGAGCATATATACAGCAAGAAACCTCAATGTTCCTTTTCTTTTCAGCAACATCTTTCCAAGCAGATAAAGAGACACAACATTTCCAAACAAATGTCCGATACTTCCATGTTCGAACATATAGCTTATAAGTCTTGCATATTCTTTATTTATAATGATTGCGTTTGCTGATATTGCATACGCTTCCAGCCCGTTATTTGATGTATAACCGGCAAAGCCAAGTCCTCCGGTCTTTACCGCATTATAAAAGCAGCAAACATTTATCATCATAATGATATATAAGATCCATGTGCTGTAATTGCCATTTACCCTTTTTGAAATATCCAAATTTGCTTTTGCGATTTTTCTTTGCTTTTTGGAAAAGTCAATAAAATCAAGGCATTCCTTCTCATATCGTGCCGAATATCCACGGCATTTTACTTTTGAATCAGAGCAGTCTATGGTTATCATATTCTTGCCGTAAAGTTTATGTGTTCTTGAAGAACCGATTAATATGATCAATGGATCAACGGCAAGAAGGATATTATATTTTTCTTCTGCCTCTCGTATCACAGCATTCAGAGAGCATGTCCCACTCACTTCCGCCTGTATCGCTTCAATGACAATAACAGTTTTTAATTCCCTGATATTGCTCATATAGATCTTTGCATGCCTTCTGGTTGCACCAATTTGGTTATATCCATTCTTAAAAAGTATTGTTTCAATATCCCTGCCTGTTGTAATCATTGCCGCCTCCGTTCACAGGATTTTTAGCTCTTTTTGCTAGTTTTTCCTGCCTTCTCAAGTCTTTCGGTCAACTACCCACGACCTAAAGGTAATGGGCTTGTAACTGCCCAGTCGTACTAACGGCTTGCACCTCCGACCTTTAACCCCCGATAGATATTGCTATCTAAAGTGGCGTTACATCATAGGGTGGTTGGCAGCACCCTTTGTAGCAGAGTTTACTCTGTTACAACTGTATTAGGTACTTGGCTATCTGCAAGATAGTCTATTCCCATACGATACAGATTCATAGCTCCAATGCGGTCATCATTAGATTTGTAACCACAGTTTTTGCAAGCAAACAGATGTATCTTTTTATTGCGGTTAGATTTTTCAACGTGTCCGCAACAAGGGCAGCACTGACTTGTATAGCGAGCGTCTACCTTAATAACAGAAGACTGATTCTGTTTTGCTTTGTAGATTAGTTTTTGCTCAAGGTCATAGAAAGACCATGATACAGAAACATAACGGTCTTTTGTTTTAACACGTTCTGTAGCATTACGAATACCTGACAAATCTTCCAATACAAAGAGAGTGTGCTTTGGATTATTTTCAACGAGTGCCTTTGATACCTGATGGTTAATATCTTGCATCCAACGGTTTTCTCGCTGACCGATAGCTTTTATTCTTCGTCTTGAAGATGGAGTTTGTCGCATTTGGAGTTCTTTACGAAGTTTGGAATAATTAGCACGTTTTTGCTTTATAGCCTTACCACTAACAAATCCAGACTTGTGTTTGCTGTCATAAGTGGCAACAACAAAGTTAATACCTCTGTCTATACCCACAACGTTACAGATGTCAGAAATATTACTTTCTTCGACATCGTAGGTTACTGGTATGTGAAGATAATACTTGCCATGCTTATTTACAAGTTTAGCTGTGCCAAACTTATAAATCGTATGGTCGAAATACTTAGACATTCCATCTGCAAAATAAGATAACTTCACACGACCATTTAGTGTATTGATCGAAAAGCAGTTTTGTGTTAAAGAATAATCTCTGTTCCAAACCAAATCATACTGAGGCTTTTTGAACGAGGGTTTAATCCATTCGTTTTGATTCTCAAGAATGGTCTTATATCTGGCGATAACAGTCTTCAAAACAGACTGAGCCATCTGCGATTTGAGGCTGAATTTTTCTCGTAAAGTAGAATATAAAGCCTTGTTAAGTGAAAACTGCTTTAAGTCATGAGTACGGAATACATAGTCTGAAACATAATTACAGGCATTACGATAAACAGACATAGTTTCATCAAGCAAAACCTTATCTGCTTCATCTGCGACTATTTGAATTTTAGCTGTAATAGTCATCTGTTCCATAAATGTACTCCTTTCATGGATATTTCACTAAATATATTATATAATAATAATTAGTGAAAATCAGTGTTTTGAGGTGAATTATGGATAATAGATACAATTGTCATAATAGACGGAAATACAGCCGTGAAGTACATATAGTTCTAGTAACCAAATGTAAAATACACGTACTATTATTATTCCATCGCTTCCTGATTCTCCACGTCCGTGACTTCTTCGTTTCGCCAATCCAAAACCTGACCACAATTACCACAATATTTTTCATTCCATAAAGTACTTTGTAGTTCTCCACAAGTAGGACAATATCCAAACCACGCATCTTCGCCAAACGCTTCTATGTCTTCTATCGCAAATGATTTGTATTTTTCTAATATCTTCTTTGCATTCTGCGTTTCCGCTTCTTTCGCCGCCATTCCTCTTCCCTCTCTATTTTAGTGAGTTGTTTTTTCTAAATTCTTTGATGTATGCTCCCTTCCTTTTAAAAAACTTGTTTAAAATACACCTGCTATTTATAACTTTTCCTCCGCTCATTTATATCTCATCTCTTTTGTCTTGTATATTATAGCATATTTAAACAAATAAGTAAACATATAAAAATATATAAAACAATGGAAAAGCCGAGGCTCATCCAACCTCGGCTCGAATCTTCTTACCGTTCAAAAAACAGATATACTTTGTAACCGCTATTTTCTGCCACCGCACCTACCCAGTACGCAGATACAGTTTCCTGTTTAACCCTTTCGTTGTTCAGTCCATTCAAAAGTGCATCCCTGTCAAAGTCTCCGCCCATATCGCAGTTCATGTAAAAATATCCTTCCGGATTTCCACTGTCTTCTATAATCTGCTGTGCTTCTCCGTCAATCGTTCCGTCTATGCAGGCTTCCGTCAGCTGCTCTGAATATTGCGACTGTGCTGCTTCCGGATAAATTTCATTTACCACACCCTCAACTTTATCTGTTAATTCTTCATTATATCCGGAGATAAACATCTGCTTTACATTTGCATTTCCGGTATTTGTATCATCTGAAGAGGTCTGATCCGTTTTGGTCTGAGCAGCTACGTCCTGTGCCTGTTTTACATCCCGGTCAGCTTCGTTTTGCGATCGTGTCAGAAGATTTGAGCCTTTTCCAATTACAAACCCGGCAAGCAGCATAATTACCGCCATTCCTGCGATCACAGGTACTGTATACGATTTTTTCTTGTCTTCCCTGTAATAATTGTAAAAATCATCTTCTGCTTCCTGCATCTTTTCATCATCTATGTCATAATCTTTTCTCATTTTTATCCTTTCCTCTGTCATGAGTGAACTCATCCATTTTTGGGTGATTGCCGATCAACAATAGATTTCTTTTTAACAATGCTTAAACCCAAGTTCGTCCATCCTTTTTAAGATCAGCGATAACAATTCATAATCATAATGATGTGCACATTTCAGCTTGATTTCGTCACCCAGCATTACTGTTTCTGAGGATCTGCAAAATGTGATCTGGTTTTCCCATTCAACATCCTTTTCGGCTACATTATTTATCTGTGCAGGAAATTCCCCATTCTTAGACTTTTCATAATGCGCTGTATGGATTGGAGCGTAACAGATTGACATATCATTTTCGGATAACTTATACAATCCATAGTTCCTGTACATTGCACGTTCCACATCCGTAGGATCAATATTTGAAAAATCACGTAGGTTTTTATCAACATCCGTATCTATTTCTACAACGTTGTTGGCTGATAAATCGGCATGTGGCTCTCCATTATCCCGAACATCAGTAATAACGCTTAATGAATCAGGATTTACATAAGGGAAAGTAATTCCGGCAGCCTTTTCTGCCTGATCACTTGTCTGGAAACAGCAGAGATATGTCGCCTTTATGCGTAATGTTATATTTCTTATGATCTCACAGATCACTTCCTCCATAAACTGTGCTTCATCAAATACGATCAGCGGTGTGCCGGAGAATTTATGTTCACGAAGCATTGACAGGATATTTTCTTTATATTCATCCATCTTCGCTTCGCTCTCGCCGTTTTCATAGTCCAGAAAGATCTCATTGTATTTCCGGATTTCCATGCTTCCATTGACATGTAACCATGACACCGCCTGATAATCCCCTTCTTCTTTCACGAAACTTTCTGACGGATCAAGGATATCCATGTATTCAAATTCCTTTTTTAGACATATCAAAATGACAGAATCTTCATGTTTTAAAATTTCATTCCTTACAACATTATATGTTTTTCCAGATGCCGGTCTTCCAATCACAAAACTTACCATTCTTCTTTCTCCATTCCTATTTTTATTACAATATTCTCCGAAGAAATGTCTCCGGAGAATATTGATTCATGTTAATTCTTTGTCTGTAAAATCCATTTTAGTTCAGATATAAAACTCCTGTTGTGTACTGGTCACTTAATTTTGTGTCAAGTGTAATGATCGCCACATCCCCGTCACGGATCTCTACATCATCCAGTTCATATACATCACGGACTTTTGTGGTATCTGGATCATTTTTACGTTCCCTCTCCCACATATCAAGCCCGGTTCCGTTTGCACCGCCATAATAAGTGAGATGTTCATTTGTGCCGTGCACATACGTGTCGATCTTAAATCCAAGTATCAGGTAACCGTCATCCAGCCAGTAATCATCATCTTCGGAAGCCTGCCCTTTTTCTGCCAGTGTTTTCTGGAAATCATCCTCATACTGGCTGCCAGCCGGGTTCTTTTTGACGACATGGATCTTTGACGGGATCTTATATTCGCCATACCAAGTCTGCATGGACTTTTCAAATTTGTCATATACAGTCCTGTTGATGTCGCCTAATCCGTCTGTCTTTCTATACCGCAGGCTGTCTGCAGAGCTGTTATCCTTATTGGCAAACAATTCTTCCTCGTCGCCTGTAAGCAATTTCTGCGTGGACTGCAGCGTGATACTGCCTACCGTATAGCTTGGTGTCTCATGATATAAGATCTCATTATTTGATTTGTCAAATTTCTTTGCCGTATAGGAAACCGGATCATAATCTCCATAATCGTAATAACTGTAAGCAAAATAGGCATCCCCGATGCTCACGGTCTGGATCTTATTACTGTCCTGTGGTGATCCTGCCTTGATAAAGGATTTCCCATCCAGATCATAATAAATGTTCACATCATCCGTCGCAGTGCCGTCCGGTGCGATATACCGGTAGGCAGGCGTGATCTTTATGGTATCGTCATTATTATACAGCCTTGATATCGTCTTAAAGGTAAATCCAAATTCGTGTCCTGCCTGTAAGAATCCCATGCCTCCGAAAGTGCCTCCGCTATAGATATTGGACTTTCCATTCGTGAACGGGATCGTGTTGATCAGATCCCATGCATTGGTCAGTGTTCCGTCAAGCACATATCTTACGTTTGTCTCTCCAAAGCGGTTCGTTGTGCCGACACGCTTCTCCTGCTTATGCTTTGTGAACTGGTATACGCCGATACCTTCTGATCTGTCATATCCTCCGAAGATCTGCTCGTCATTGATACCTGTCACTTTGAAATCATAAATGACTCCGGACACCTGCACCGGATAGTTATAGGTTGCGACATAGTTTCCGAGGTCGCTGTTATAGGTATATTCCTCCATGTTGTTGACGGCTGACGAGTTATTTGCAAATACACGCACCTGAACCGGGTTTGTATTTACATCATAGCCTGTGTAATCTGCCACGCCATACACGCCCTCGGCTGCCCATGACGGAAGGTAGAACTCAAACGATTCCACATTTCCAAGGTCGATCCATTCGGTATATCCTGTTGCAGATTCTACATCATAATATGTATCATTCACTTTTGCGGAAAATGGGAACCGCACCTGTTTATTTTTCACGTATTTCGTGAAACCTGACACATTCGTGTAACCTTTCTGCTGGAAGTAGGTGTTCCAGTCAAAGTCTACATTATAAGTGTTATCAAGGATAAGTTGTGTTGCCCCGGTCTGGTTGATAAGCTGTGTCTTTCCCTCTCCCATCATGGAGATCGGCGCAACAACCGGACTGTGTACCACGATCGGCTCATTATGCTCATATCCTGCCATGATCGCCGAAATGCTAAGCTCATTGTCTACAAATTTCATTGTTCTTGTCTCGCTGCTGCTTCCTGCGGCAAACCGGTTGTAAACTGCCTGCAGCGTTGTGTAATAATATCCGTTGTTCGTTTCTTCCGGGATCGTCACGACTGTGCTTCCTGTCACTTTATCATTTGTCGGGTTCTCATTCATTTCCACTTTTGCATTTTTCACAAATGTGAAATTGATCCCATTCTGGCTTATATAATTGGAACCGTCCAGTGTCAGCTCGTCATTTTTTACGATGATCTCTTTTGCGCCGATATAAGTAGCAAACTGCTGTTTCACATAATGCTGGACTGAACTGTCCGAAGGATCAAGTTCTGAACTGTCAAAGGTTCCATCCACGGAGTATCCCGTGATATCCGGCCAGATGATATGATAATCATCATCCGGGGTATAGGTTGTCCCTGCAAATGCCGAATGGTCGGTGCTGCTGTGTTTTTCTCCGTTTATTGCAATATCATACTGGATATCTGCCCGGTTGCTGTACGGCACGGAAGAAAAGTCATTTGTAACAAGCGCATTGTTGTACTCCAACAGGTTCATGCCGCTGATATAGTAATACTGCACCGGATCCATCTCATATGAGATACTTCCGCTGAAATGGTACGTCTGTGTAGAAGTCGTCTCATATGTATAGGACATGACGTACTGATAGCCACTTGGGCTTGACGCGTCTTCGATCCTTATATACCAGTCTCCATAGGTCTTTCCTCCGGAGACCTGTCCGGACATATCAGAGCTTGTGATCTGTGATCCGGTATGTGTTACCGGCACCTGTTTAGTTACCGTAATGTCATACGGCACCTTATAGGTCTTTACAACACTTCGGGAAGATACGTTGACGTGTCCGTACCACGAATCCAGATTGATCGCATTGGTATAATCTTCGGTCGTCGGGATCTTTACTCCGATGTCAAAGGTATCATCATCGTTATATGTCCTCAGATCCGGTGCTGCGTAATTATCCCCGGACTGGTTCGTGTCATTTCCTGCCTCAACATTTGACGCTTCGGAATCCATGTTTTTGACAAGCACACAGCTTCCGTCTGTCATTCCGGTGAGATCTTCCACGCCCTCTGTCTCTTTCTCCGTCTTGGTATTGGCACCCATTACGAGGAAACGGTTGAAATGCGACGGGATGGAGATGGTCTTAGTTTCCTCTTTCGCCCATGGGGCTGCGGTGATGAGTTTGTTCCAGTTGGACCAGTCGTAGATTTCACCCCAAAATTGACCATTTTTCAAAAGACCTCCTTCTGTACCGCCACTTTCTCCATGGCGGTACATGGTGATGATACAGTCGATGCCTATATACGCTCTCTCATTATTTGCCAGTTTTTCCTCGATTTCATCTCGCCAGTCTGGATACACGTTGCCGATCGATCTTAAAAGATCATCTTTCTGGATCATATAGGTTGTGATCCGGACATTGTTTCCCTTTGCATCTTTAGTGTCATACTCTTTTTTTGTAGAATCATACTGGCTCAGCGGAACAATGATGTATTCTCGCTGTTTTCCATCGTAAGACCATTTCTGGTTGACAGGGAGCGTACCTGCATCCACATATACATGTCCGTCCGATTCCCCTACATAAAAATGCGAACCGCCATGCAGTCCGTCTGTCGGATCAACGTCTTTTTTGATCCGAGAAAACTCGATCCCGATCGTCCGGTAAAAGACACTTGATGTTTTCTTGACATCCATGGTCTGGTAGATAAAGCATTCACTCGGTTCATCATAAAAGACGATCTCGCCGTTATAATTCTGCCACACGCTCTCACTGATATCCGCCCTGATATCCTGCGAGCTGGTCATCAGGCATACTGACACCATCATCAAAGCCGAGAGCAGGCAGCAGATCCCTTTCTTTAATTTTCCCATTTTCGATTTCCTTTCTAGTGGTTTTGTATATTATAGCAATGTTCAACAATTATTGCAAAAAAACGACCACTGCCTTTTTAGGGGCAGTGGTCTGCTTAAATTCCTGTATATTTATTTGTTGGTTGTTTGCTGAAATGCCTGTATTTACTGTCTTTTACGCCTTTTTACAACAGCCATAATCACGATCGCCATAACAAGGATGATACAGACAGCAATACCGATCACGGCAGTAAGTGACAATGGACACTTTTGTTGAATTGACTCTGTCTTTAACACTTCCCCACATTTTTCACACGCAAGTGTTTTTTCTCCGGCTGAAAACAATCCGGCTTCTTTCGTGACCGTCCATTCTCCTTCTGCATGCCCGGCTGCCGGGATTGCTTCCTCATAGGTATCTCCGCAAACCTTGCAGGTGTATGTATTGGCTCCATCCTCAGTACAGGTGGCTTCTGCCGTATCTGTCACTTCATAATCATGTCCTGTTGCCGGAAGTGGTTCTTCCTTGGTGTCTCCTGTAATGGAGTTTGTATATACGATCTTTCCATCCTCGGTGCAGGTTGCTTCTGTCCGCTCGGTTTCTTCCCATGCAGTGTCAATTTCTTCCTGTGTTGGTTCTGCCTTTGTTTCGGTCTTAGTCTCTGTTTTGGTTTCCGTTTTTGGCTGTTCTTTTGTTTCAGAAGAGGCTGCCTGGTTATCTGCCGGTGTTTCCGTTTTAGTTTCAGACTGTGTTGTATTACTGTTGGATGATTTACTTCCAGCCGGCGTAAAGTCCTGTGGAATCCAGCCTTCTGCCTTGAGCTGGTCTACATAAGCCAGACACCGACCGTCATTTAAAATCTGCTCAATTACTGGAGTAGAAAAATATGCATCCTCAATGCAGCTATAAATTTCTTCATCTGTACAATATTTTTCCATCCCTTTATAATCGGCGTCGTTCCGCCCTACTGTCTTTTCTCCACCATCAATAACAATACCTTCATTATGTACACGCACTCCATAATTAATAGATGTTCCATTTACACCTATTGCTGCTACACAAATTAACAATGCAGCTACCACAAATTTTATTTTATTTTTCATATATCTTACCTCGTCTTTCTGAAAAAAATTTACTTGTTGAATATTTGTATATTATAACATGTTTTAACCGATAAGCAAACATGTGTTATTTTCCGCTTATTTTTCTTGATTTTTAATTACATTCCTGCTCTTTTTTTATCTCCAACGGAATAAAACCGAGATCTTGATAAAAAGACAATTCAGCTAGATTCGACGTACATACACATCCGTTATTAATTGTAATGATACAGGGACGTGTCAATTTCTCATTCGTCAATTCATTGAATTTTTTTACTTCATCATCATTTTTTAAAATTATGATGAAATTAAATTCCGACTGCTTTATGTAATTAGTTTCCAGATGCTTCATTTTTTCTCCTTTCTCAGGAAGGTTCTCATGTGATGTCTTAAACCCTCCCTCACTAATTTCACTCATTAGCCTCACTTGCCTCACTTGCCTTCCTCTTCCAGTATGTCCTCAGGATCAACTCCAAGTGCATCAGCTATTTTTCCGAGCGTCTTTGGCGAAATATTTTTCCCTCTCCAGATCATGCAAATAAAGTTAGGGGAGCAGCCAAGCAGTGTTGCAATTTCCCGTTGTGTTAGTTTTTTTTGTGCCTGGATTTTTTCGATTTTGATTCTTGAAATTTTCATTATTTCTCCCTCTTTTTGCTATATAAATATGCTTGCTATATATTTTGTATATATTTAATATAGCATAATTTAACAAAAAGTCAATATTAAGTTAATTTTAAATATGTATTTTTTTTATTAAAAATGTTGTAAACTGTTTATATATATTTTTTTATTAAAAATGTTGTAAACTGTTTATATGGGGATTGAAAGGCGGATAATAACATGAAACTTGGATTAACCGATCTGCGAGACGGAGCTGGATTCACTCAGAAAGATTTAGGAGAAAAATTAAATTTAGACAGAAAATCTATTGCTGACCTAGAGAGAAAAAAAAGAATCAGTGAAGATACTGCAATACGCTATCTGTCTGCGCTCGAATACGAATATGAAAAAACAACGATAAGTATTATAGATGCCGATAAGACTGGGCGTACCGATAATTCATATGACTGGATAGAGTGCAGCAACGGTACTGCTTTCAAGATTTCCAGAAAAAACTTGATTTCTTTTTTCACTGAGTACAAAGATAATATTCGCACCTTGAGAAATATTGTCGGATTCAAACAGCAGGAGCTAGCCGATGCTGCAGGAATAAAGCAGTCTTCCGTTGCTTTGTACGAATCTGGCAAAATCAAAGTCAGTATAGCTAATTTCAGAAAAATTGTTGATGCGCTTGGATATAACTATTCTGATCCAGATAACGTATATGTTCTCGGAACTCCGTTAAAAAAAATCATGGAAGACATTGTCCACAAACAGAAACCTGAAAACGATGCAGAAATCATGTGGAAAAAATACAAAAAGCTTTCGTTAAAGGCACAGCGCATCGTTAACGAACTTGTAGACTATCTTGCAGAATATTAATATAGGAGTATTATAATGTCTAATCGCAGAATATTTTTTAGTAAGTTTAATTCGAATATTATAAACACAATGTTGGGAATCAATAAAAAAGTCAATGTAAATGATAAAATCACACATTCAAATTGCCTCGGAGAGTTAGCGAAGTTGAATCATACCTATTGGAAGTTTACCCAATCATCCCAAGGCATGAGCCACGAAGCAAATGTATATGCATGCTATGATAAAGAAGGAGAATTTGTAAATGCACAAGATCCTGATAAGGGGCTCTCTTTTGTCACAGAACGAACCATTACTCGATGTTTTATGTATGGGGATCAACTCACAAAATTATGTTTCAATAGTGCAGATCCAAAGTTTCAAGAAATACAGCATCTTCCATATAAACACATTGGTGGATCTTTAGATGAATACGAAACATCTTGTTTGCTTACCGAAAAAGTATACTCTCTAAATAACAAAAGCTCCATCAGATTATTAGTTTCCATGATTCCAGATGACAAAAGTATTTCTTGGACTGGCTGGTTTCTTCCTGCATCTCATGGTACTTTGGAGAACCGATTATATAAATATGGATTTTTTGAATCGGCAAAACTTATATCACAAATATAGAAGATTTCTTTCAAAAATACTTTTATTTCAAAAAACGAATTGCTCCGTTTTATAGATGATTATGAAGATTTTTAACTCGCCGTGAGCTAGCACTTAATCTGTTGAAAGAACATATGTTTACTGGTTTGACACTCCCACAGCTAAAGCAATGGGATTCTTGTTTCTAAGACCGTTACATTGTCTTCTGTCAACCCAGTCTTTTTCGTGAAATGGATTTATGTGATTTTTAGGTTGAAAATCACATAAATCACATGACTCCTATTTGGATCAGATGTATAATAATGATGATCACTTGATGTATTCATTCAGGAAAGGAGAAGCTGCATGGCTAACAATACCAAAAAGATAATCCGGATACGGAAAGGTATAAACGGTTTTCCTTTTTCCATCTGCAATGAAAAAGGAAACTGGATCGCAAACATCCATTCAACAAAAGAAGCTTATGATCTTTACAGGTACGAGACAAAACATGGGATTTTGAAAATAAAGAAGGAGACTACATTATATCCCGCAAATGCCGAGAATTGTATTGTATCGGCAAAGGATATAGTACGGACGCAGCTTTAGTGAGTACATGGCAATAATGTGACCATCCGTTCCAAACTATAAAATCTGCATGGTAACAGTTCAGCCTTCCGGCAATAATCAGTGTTATGTGCATAGTTTTCAAAATCATCTTCGAAAATAAGGCTCCTCCTACCTCCTAAAGGTAGTAATTGTAAGTCTTGTTTACAAGATTTCACAAAAAAATAACCGCACTGTCAAGGAATGCGGTTATTTTTTGTAAACGTATTAACTTTGGGCTGACCGTCTATCGGTAGCACCTCTTTGTATGCTAATACTATCACGTCAGAAGACATTTGTCAAACTTTACTTCTTCCTCTTGAACAGACTTTTGCAGTCTACCGTGATCGACTGCTGATGCAATGCCCTTTTCTTTGAGCGGACGGTAACTCTGCCACTCGTGAACTCCATGACGTCCAAAACCGAAAGATATTTTACACATGGAAGCCTATCTTCCAGCACAAGACTGTTATCCGTGTCATATACCCTTATAATAGGCAGATACTCTTTGGTATCCAGATATCGTATGCTAAGTACGGCTTTTCTTCCATAGTATTTCTTCTCCTGCAGCACACACTCCATTCTCTCCTGCTTCTCAAGTGTTTCCCTGATCCATTCATGGATCATCTCGCAGGTGCAATTTTCAGTTGCATACAAAGACAATATTTCTTCCAGCTTTTCAGCAACGACATCCGGCTCTTTGTCAATCCTTTCCAATACATCCAAAGTAACATCCACAATATGCTCTGCTACCCACTTCTGGCTATTATGCAATGTCAGATAAGTATGGTTTGATTCTTCCTTGAAATATACGGCAATGGCATCCTTATCTCCTCCCATATCAAAATCATGCTCTTTAAGTTTTAAAAGCAGGCGGTGAGCAAGCCGCTGTGTTTTCCCATCCGGAATATCATAGCTGCTTACATTGGATATTCGTTTGATCATTAATCGGTAAATCATAGCGTCTCTTTTCTTAACAAAAATAAAGCCACTGCTTTGACGCAATAGCTTTATTCGCAACAACTTATTTTCTTAAGCAAAATGCATGTTCTGCTGATTCCTCACTTTTTAGTTTGAGAATTTTTGAACTTCTTCTCGTGTTAATTCAGCAATTTTCTTTCCTTGTTTCCTAGCATATCTCGATAATTCCTGTAAGTTGAATGGACACTTCTGTGCAGCCTTATAAGGATTTATCGGTTCATAATATGAATTTGGCGGTTGATGTCCGTCCCAATATCTTGTCTTAAGCGTTCCATTCATAATTGTATACCTCCAATATTTTTTGCGCATTTTTTTCGTCAATAATAAATTGGTACTTATGCAAAATACCTAAATACTCTGCATTAAATGTTTCTATGTAGTGAAAAAGTAATTTTTCATCTGCAGCATAACCATATACTGCCCCTTCATAGCCCCATTTGATTGATTTGTCAATTGCTATTGCAAACAAATGACCACCAACACCGATATACTTTTGAGTGCCATATTCATATTTATTATTGTGTGGGGCGGTACATGCCCAATGTATATATACAGCATGAGCATCCATATCATTTACTATTCCTATCAGTCCTTGAATGGAATTATCATCTTTCAATGCTAATGCATATACTTCTACATTATGAGGTATTTCATCCCAATTTATGTGCCAGCCATTACTTTTGCGAATTTTTTTTAAAAATTTCTTATCATCAATTTTAAAGGCAATAGTGTCTTTTATCGCTCCTGTTTCACAATCTTTTAGGCATGGAACTATTTCATCAATCCAAATATCCACGCATCCTTGTTTTTCTAAATTCTCCATTAGTATCCTTCTTTCCCTGCATTTTGCAGATTTTTTATCTATAAATAAACAGGGAAAGTTTCCGACTATCCCTAATTGTTTTTTAGGGATAACCCTTTTTTATTTGTTAGTTTATTTTTTTGTTTTCAATATTATTATACACTACTTGCCATGTATTTAGCAATAAAAAACTAATTTCAAAGCTTCTCAACTCTTTTGGCGTGCTTCTGAACCTTTTCATGCCATGACAAATACCCACTTATCGAGTACCTTCCGGCAATAATCAGTGTTATGTGCATAGTTTTCAAAATCATCTTCGATTTCTTCTAATTTGTCATAAATCGCCAACACGTATCCGCTCATGTCTTTTCCAAAGACAGCGTTTATCTCTTCCATATGCTGTTGTTCCCATGATGTCCGATTTTCCAGACATGGTTTTGGTTCGAAAGATACAATAACAATATCTTCCGGCAGGATTGTTTCGCACTTCCATATTTTTTCATCGTCTGGAAACCGGACTACAATCTCTGTGCGTCCATTTTTCGTGACAGTTTCTACGATTTCCCCGGGTTCAAGGAATCCATCCGGGCATTTGCAGAGAACTATTTCTCCGATTGTGAACTACTCGGCAATTGAATTGCCAGAGCATCTGATATGCGCTTCTTGAGAAACGTAGATTCAGGGTGCGTCCATGACACCAATACTGCTTTTAAGCAGCTACTTTTACAATATGCGGGGATTTGATTTCCATAGGATCAAGACAAATATTGATTTTGTTTTTCTGGAAATAAAGTCTCAGGATATTGAAGGCTCCAACACAGTCTGCATTCCATGAATGATTTCCGTCCCTATAGAGACCACGCTTAACCCGGTTGGATCTGCAGGCATTATTTTTAGACACAATAGGCATGAGAGGACTGCACTGACTGGAATAAGACTCTTTCTGTTTTACAAAACAGATTCCCTCTGCAGCAAGTTTATATTCAAGCATGATATAAATCTTATTGTATGGGAGACTATGCAGTTTCTGGTTAGTTACACTGCCCAGACTATTATCTTTACGGATGTTTGTAATATTACCAATTACAACAGTATGGATGTCGTTGCATTTGCAGTATGAAACAATATATCTTGTACATTTGTGCAGATAATCATTTATGGTATCATTTTTCTTTTGATAAAATTTCCGCACATGGTTGGATGTTTTCGGATATTTGATCCCATGGGCATACTGTGATTTTGCCCACTGTGACTGAGCCTTTGCGATTTCTTTGTTGAAATAATTACAGTATGACAGATACTTTCTGCCAACAATAAATGTGTCACCGGAAGAAGAATCATAACAAGTCATAAGGTTATGCAGTCCAAGGTCAATGGAAAGGTACTTCCCATTGTCAGAAAGCCGGGCAACATCGTCCACTTCATAAATAATTATGATACAGCACTCATTGTTTTCGGGTGGATATATTTTTATCTGTTTAATGGTGTCAGTGGTCTTGAAAATCTTATTTTCAAGATAAATGAAATGGTCACTGATGCCGTAGACAGATTCCATATATTCCGTCAGCTTTTTGGGAACAGAAAGACGTACCATATCAGAACCCGGACAGTGGACTACTGCATTCTGCATATAAGTAACTGCAATAGGATCATGTTTGAATTTTGGAGGTCTCGGGTTCTGAATGCCATTTGTCTTCTTAAGTGTATAGAAAGATTTCCATGATTTGTCGAGAAGTTTGCATACTTCCTGTGCTGTCTGGGAAGGCAGCTGTTTGTACCATAGGTCAGACTTGTGTGCTTTCTTTTGATAATACCAGTCAGGATAACCGGCAGGAAGTGCCAGTTCCTTATAGTGGACTCTTTCATAATTGCAGACATTCCAGAGTTTATAGGCTGCATAGCACATGTGCCCGATAATGTTACTGTAATTACGGTTGATTTTTATTGTGGTTTTATGTGACAGCAGCATGTTTTTACTCCTTTCAGTAAGATTTGCTCTGGTATTCAATGTAACGGCGGATATTCTCCTCCGAAACAGAACCGATCGTCTCGCAGTAATAGGAATGGTTCCAGAGTTCCCCTTTCCATAGTTTGAAACGGATGTCCGGAAACTGTTCAAAAAGCTTCCGTCCGGTAATGCCTTTAAGATACTTTACAATGGTGGTTACCGATAATTTAGGCGGTGCTGTAATAAAGCAGTGTACATGATCAAGATTGCCGCATTCAAAAAGCTGGACGGTAAATCCTTTGTCGTTGCCAATTTGGACAACAAGTTGCTTTAAAAATGCTTCAACTTCCGCATTTAGAATCTTACGTCTGTACTTTACAGACCACACCACATGGTAGTTGATATTGCACACAGATGTGCGGTAATGTATAAGGTTTTCTTTCATACACATAGTATAATATATTCGATACACATATTCAACCATATGTTCGGTTTAAAAAAGGACGCTTTCATCTCGATAATTGAATTATCGAGGATTCCCGCTTTATACCCTAAACCGTCTCATGTTCGTTCTGCTTTACTCCGTTGTCCGAGGTAAACAGGATTTCATATGTGAATCCCATTGACATCAGAGGATGCAAAATCAAAATTTTTACATTTCTTTCTTCATCCCTCAACGAATATATGGCTTGCGAAATTTTTAATTTCTTTTTTACCTGTTTTATCAGTCTTTGAGCAAACTCCTTATACTCATCCTCGGACGCAAATATTCCAGACATGTATTTGACTGACTTATCTTTTCTGATTATTCGGCATTCTTTCCAAGTGTTGAACACTATCTTCTCAACGCTTTTATCTTCAACAAGTTTTGTTAATTTCTCATTATTGTATTCCATTTTATTCCTCTAATAAGATAATACTGCTTCCATCCACATATTCACTTCCGGGCTAATTTTCCCTTGTGATATAAGGTCACACATGCCAATGTCATGCAAAAATTCTTCTTTTTCTGCTTTTGTAAGTTTTGACACAATCTTTGATTTCATTTCATCACTGAATCCGGTCACAAATACATTCTGAGCATCGCATCTTAGAATATCTTTTTCAGCAAAAGGTTCTGCTCCCTTATCCTTATTAGGAATGATTTCTGTAATTCTCTCAATATACCTGTTGCCGTTAACTTCAATTAAATGACAGTCAATGTTGACTGCATCTGCAACCATTTCAACTGCTTCTTTCTGGGTTTTACATACTTCCAATTCCAAAAGATTATTTGCAAGAGAACGTACAAGTTCTCTGGTCGTTCTAGCATGGTGTGTACCAATTGAAAACAGAGCCGTACCAGTAGTTATTGGTTGTATAAAATATAATGTCTGTGTTGCGTTCCCTATCTCTCCAATAATATTTACGTTACGATTATCTTTGTCTTTGGACTTGTTGACTGCAAGCGCATTTTCCATAGTATCTTCTGAGACTGTATTCTGAATTTCCACAACATTTCTATATGGGTATGCTTGATTTAGATTTAATTCCGGCAAACTCTCCTGTACACGCAATGTAAACTCAGCAGGGATAAACCGAATGATACTTCTAAGAGTTGTTGTTTTCCCTGCGCCTTGCGCTCCGGTGATAAGGGAATTACATTGTCCCTTTATTATCCATTTGATGTAAGTGATTGGAATTACATTGTTCTCGTTCATAGCAAATTCTCTTTTCATGATATTTTCCTTATGAAATGTTCTAAAAATTACGGACGGACAATTTGATGCCAGTATAGCAGGTGGAACAATGACTATTTTTGCGTTATATTCATCGTCCCAAAATGTGTTTACCTGAAATAAGGACTTTATATTTTTCTTTTCCTGCTTCAATAAATTATTTATAAATTCCCTGTATTCATTTTCTGAACCAAATAATCCTATGACTTTTCCCTGCATTCCATCATCATGAACGGCAAAACAATCGTTCCATGATATAATCGTAATTAATTCAATGCTATTATTTTGAAGCATAATTGTGATTTTTTCGTTATTGTAGTTCATCCTACTCCTCCTTTAGATTTTATAAATTTTCATAAAATTAACAATCTGCAACGGAAAGTAAGCAACAAACCCGGCATCACTTGCTCTTTCCAACTGATACCAGTAGTCGTCTACAATTGCCACCTCTTGCTTATCATATCCGTAAGCATCTGCAATGGCATTTAGCATGTCTAATTTGCCGTCCTGAGTACCAGTACAGAAGTTCTCTAGTTCGATTCCATACCGTTCTTCCACGAACTTCTGCTTTGTCTTGGCAACAGGATATGATTCCGTTGTAGAAATCAGCCCCATTCGGATGTTATTTTTCTTTAACAGTTCCATAAATTTTTTAAGATCTTCACTGATTTCACAGTCATCCCAGACTGCCAAGCTTCCAGATACTATTGTTGCTCTGTTTACTCTACTCTGCTGTTCATCCCATTTGCCATGATTCGTATGTATGCAAAGCGTATTATCGAAATCAAATAATACAATTTTGAAGTTTGAAATATCCATTAATTATAATCCTTTCCTTTTTAATACGACAAAAGTTCAAGTTCAAGATTAAATCCCATATTTACAATAAAATCAAGTTTTGATTTTCCTTCATCCGTAAGTTTTAAGTCTACAATATCTTCATAAAAACTATACGTTGACGCTATATGTGTATATCTTTCTTTAATTGAATTTGTTCCGCTTATGAAAAAAGCATCACTTTCACAAAGTGCTTCATATAATCCATGGTAATCTGCATTTTCAGCATTTGGGACATATTCGTCCACAAGCTGATTTGCAATTTCCATATCATGTTGTACGCAGTAGCTATATGAAGTGCCATACATACATGCTAATAATATTAGCAGCAAGATAGCAGATACAATTCTTTTGGGATATAAGGTGAGTGCGTGAAAAGCAGTTATTCCTTCAAAAGCTATGGTAACAAACCATAAAACCTCTACAAATCCCCATACACACACGATTACCACAAGAAATTGTAACCATATTATTAAATCTGCCATAATTTTCATTTCCTTTCTTATAAGCCTAATGCAATTACCAAAATAATAGATACGATTTTCTTTCTCATAAGACATTCTCCCTCTTTTGTTGGTCATCAAAAATCTTTTTTATATCGTGTCCATCAGCATATCCATTTCTCATTAAAACTCTGCTCAATTCTTTTAATTCCTCAATGTGTTCTATCAGTATTTCTTCCGTCTGCTTGTACAGTTCCTTTGACAGTCTGCTCATTTCATGTTTTGTCTGCTTGTCTTCCCCAGTTAATGATAACTCGTGGTTTTCTATAAGGAGAATGCTATGCAGACAGCTATTTGCGACTTTCATATCTGCACCGGAACTATTTTCTCCATAAAAGCCGGACGATTCCTTGTAGAGAAGCCTCTGTGCCGCAATAGATGCATAACAGATTTTTACTCTCTTTCTTAATATTTCAACGGTTATTACAGAACTGTCTGAAATACTTGCTGTTGTATGTGGCTGTGTAACATCAATCAATACATGTATTTTATTGAATCCTAATACATAAAACATAATGGCGTGTCCTGCCTCATGTATGCAGATTCTTTCTCGTATATCTGGATTTGTTTCTATTTCTTGATGATACTGTTTTGCTGTTTCCAATTCACTATCCTTTTGCAATGGATCTGATAATTCTGATGATTCTGATGATTTTGAACCATCAGATTTTATCAACAATGCTAATACATATATAGATTTGCATATTACTAGGTATATGAAAAATGTATTTGCAAGGAAAAGAATATTTATATCTTCTCCTTTATCTATTGAGCAGGCGTACATCCAGATTCCAAACGAAATGCCTACAAACATGAAGTATGTCTTTGTCATACTCCATAATCCTTGAATGAATTTTGAAAAGATGTCATTGATAAATTGGTATAATAATTCAAAGTATGTTTTCATTGTATTTTCCTTAAATCACAGTATTTTTTCTACCTTAGATGCATAATCTGTTCAGTTTATCCGGCATTGGAGTAATAATACTATCAAACCGGTTGATTTCACCTTCTATCAAAACACCAAGATAATTTTCTTCACTTGCATCTTCTGTAGTCCATATTGAAGGTTTCCATCCACCATCCTCACAACTTTGGTAAGACCATATTTTGACAACATCTGTCTTCCAGAATTGATAATGCAAGGAAAGTCCACACACCGGATTGTCCGCATCCAGATTTAATTGAATCGGTAATATCAGAGTTGTCTTGTCAAGCACTTTGTTTTCTCCACGAACAAACTCAATATCTAACTGCAACTCCATTTTCTTTTTAAAATTTTCTGGCTCTACAAAATACGGATAACCTATTTTACTTACTCTGCGCCCTGTCTTTTTACTTATGGTTGTATATAATCCATTAGGATAGCGGTGATTAAGCTTACAATCATCCAGTTCTTTTCCATCCACCAAAAGTCGCAGTACCATGTTGTCCAAAATACACAAGGAACGCAATTCACTATCATAACTGTTGTAAATACAACCAATGTCAATCACAATACATCCCTTGCCTGCATTCACTTCGCATTCAAGTTCTTCTTTAATAACACCAGTATCTATAAACATTACTTTCCTCCATCTTACTCATGTTGACGTTCCCCGGAGCTAAAGTTTCGGAGATGCAGTAACTTATTTTTCAAGTAGTGTAAATTCAAACCGTGGCTTGACCTTTTTCCAACTGCTTGAATAATACCCTTGCAGAACATCTTCTTTTTCTACAGCTACCTCCACAGGAAGGGAGCTGTTATCTGATGACAACATTTCCATAAGTTCTTTTGCTGAAAAATGTGCTAATGCTTGTTGTGCAATAAACGCATATACCTCATCATCTTCTGATTCTTTAATTGGTCTTATTACATCCTCATTTTGGTATAGGATAAATAATGAATCATTATCCATTATGCTTTCCATTAAAGAGCTGTTTTCATTTGTAAGCAATTCATTTCCATACCCAAAGATTGGTGCATAACTTATATCTATAAAATGAAAATTATATTCATCCTGCGCAGAATTGATATTTCCAATCTGATAGATATGAACAAACTTAATATCTGTCTTTTTTTCATTAATAAGTAATTTTACAGTCCATACGCACACAATGGATACGTGCTCATATTCTTTTTTTTCATCCGGCAGATATGTATATAGCCAACAGTCGCTACCTTTTTCATTATAGTTGTAAGCATGGTAGCTGTTTTTATTCGGATAAGGGGTGCCAACTTTACAAGGTACTTTTTCTGCATGGTTTCCATTATTCTGAACAATATAGATTTCTGCACTCACTCCCTCATTTTGAAACGGATAATATAGTCTACATCCACAGATGATGCCGAAAACATGAGAAGTTTCAAATGGTACATCCTTGTACACTTCTTTAAAGTTTGCTTTGTCAAGTTCCCTTCTTTTCCTCCTAATTTCAGTTTTTTCGTTCCAATCTATTTTTGGTGTATTACGGTCATGATAATATTTGTACTCATCTACAACATCTAAATCAAAATCCGGTTTTTTCTTTTCTACAAGCTCCACAGATTTGATACGATACATACGAACATATTTAGTGTTAACACTGTGACAGCCTGCATTTTTTCGCTTCCAAACTTTGTTGCCAGAAGTGAGAAGTGTAATCTCATAGTTGCAAAAAGAAATCATTATACCTTCGATCGTTCCATCTTCGCTTTCTATTCTCAGCCTGTCACCTATCTCATATTTTAATTTGATTAGCTGATACATATAATCGTGGTAAAATGGCTCTCCGTAAACAGGTTCTCTGCCCTTTTCTAATCTTCCACCATTTTCAACAAAGGTATAAAGTTTATTGATTATATCCATTTCAATTTCCTCCTATTCATTTTCTTCTGTGGCGTTCACAGCCAAGTAACATTTTTTGAACCACAATATCTGCAACATGGGTTCTTTTCAAATACATCCATTTCATCATGGATAAGTCCTTTTTCTTCTAATTCACTCAATTCAGCATCAGTAATGGTATCTATTTTTTCTTCAAATTGAGTACCGCGAAGGTCTTCCTTTTCAATCCAACCTCTAAGCGAATACATCTCTCCGCAGTCATAGCAAGTTACCGTAAGCATCATTTTTATCACTCTCCTACTATCTTATTATCATGATAATTCCTCTTATTCGTCAAGCCATCCATAAGCCGGACACTGTGCGTTCCGATTATCTGAAATGTCAAATCCTTCCTTATGTGACGATAAGAACCTTTCAAAAGTATCTTTGCCACAGCACCACGGTGCAGAAACATATTCTCTTTCTTCATAATCAAGTTCATACTCTGAAATCGAAATATCAAGTTTATCCCATCCAAAGTGTTCACAGATAGTGCGAACGACATCTTTGTGTATTGTAAGTTTTACTAATTTCTCTCGGTCAAAGGAGACACTGACTGCATCTTGAAGATAGATTTTTTCTTTTCGTATCCCGATTATTCTCGATTCTTTTTCAACAGTGAAATATGTTTCTTTTTCACTGCAAAATTTCACAAGCTGTCCTTTCTTGTATGGGCGGAATGCAACATCTACACCTGCACCTACGATTTTCTTGTCTCCAACATAATCTCCACCGAAATAATTAAAGAGAAAATTCGCTGTATAAACTCTTGGTCTGACATCTTCTGTATCCATGTCGTTTTCATCATCCGGGCGTTCTATGCTCTGTAATGCTTTTAAAATCTCAGTCGCTTGTTTTGTATTATAGTTGACAAAATCAAAAGCTTCCTGCGCCGTATTGAAATGAGCATATTGGCACATCTGCTTCTCAGTGCCGTCCTCATTACACAGCAGTAACGCATCCGGCTGGAGTTCCGTTTCATCTTCATTTAAGATACGGTATAGAATATGGTTTTCCTCTACAAATATATGAGAAATGTTGAAAATGTTTTTTTCAAGCACTTCTACCTTGTCCGTAAAGATTGTCTCTGTTTCTGTTCTAATAGTATATTTGCTCATTGTCATTTATCCTCTTCTATGCTTTATATGGTAAAAATAATATTTTATGGTTCATATCCGATTTCTGCAAACAAACACCAAAGAGTACCGAAGCCACGCAATATGTATATTGGTAGTTTTTACATATTTGGTGTCTATTTTACTGATTACGATTGTCGGGATAACAAACAAATCGTCTTCTTTGTCAAATCGAATTGTCATAAAAAACACCATCCTTTATGCTAATGTAATTGTTTTTTATTTACTGACATCCTCATCTATGTTCTTGCATTTCCTTAGCTTGACATTGCGCCCAAGAGTCACCATAATAGCGTCTTCCTGCTCGGCAGTTCCTTCCTCCATGATTTTAAAGAGGCTGTTATTAAGCTGTTGAACCCGAACAAATCCGTCCGGCAACTTTTCTACAAGCGAAACAACGGTTCTTTCCGGTGTCTTGACTGTATGAAAATCCAATTTATCCATTAGTTCAAGTAAATAATTCTGCACACCGCCAACTTCTTTGATATGTGCCAATTTTTTTTCAGCTTCTTCCATTTCATCTGAGCCGGAAATAGCGTCCCATTTCAAGCGTTTATCATTTTCTTTGCGATATTCTTGGTTTGAGACAATAGACAAATTTCCTTTTTTATCTTCTACAATAAGATATTTTTCTAACATAATATATGTTTCCTTTCGAGCGGTTATATTGCTTTAGAAAAAAATCATATTTTTTCTAATTTTTTTAAAACATCAATAATGCATTGTAATTCTTGCAAAGAAATGTCGCTTTCAAATTCCAATTTCCAATCTCCTTCGGTTTTCGGAGCATATATCTTACAGAGTCTTGTAATAAGTCTATTCTATGCAGTTTGTCTACCCTGTAGATCAGAACGTCTTCAAAGCCAAAGGTTTTTAACTTATTTTTCATTTCATCTTTATCAGCCGTGGCACTCCATCCAAATTCTGATAATTTGTTTTCTAATTCACTGCTCATTTCTTGCAAAATCGAATATCTTATATTTTCTTTTTGTGATTCAGGCAAGTTCAAATACACCACTGTATATCCATTATTTTTAGCTGACTCTTCATTTTGTAAGATTTCCAAAGGACTTTTTATAACCATTGTTTTCTCTCCTTAAAGTTTCACAACAACTTCACAGACATCTTCTATACTTCCCGTAAGGTTATTCATTATTTCCCAGAACGAAATAAATGTTTCGTTATAGCAGAAATATAATGTCTTTTTGCAATTTTCCATTTTTTTTAGTTTATTTTTTACCAATTCCCAGTTAACGCCCTCTTTAAAGTAAATACCTAAAGCCCCCATTTCTTCGTTGACTTGACCAATCTCACCGAAAAGAGATACAGTATCTCCTATTTTTATGGAATTATAATATTTATCCAATAACTGCATGATTTCCTCCGTTCATTCATTTATTTTATTTACGATTTGCTCAATAAGGAACTTTACGATTTCAGCCTGTGTGTGAGATTCATCTGCATATTGGACAATGTCATCCGTGAGAAATGAAGAATCCACACTGTTCATGTAGGCTTCAATCATAGCCTGACGTTCTTCTTTATCAAACGGTTTGAACACTACTTGACGTTGGAATCGTCTTAACAATGCTTTGTCCAGTCGGTCACATCGGTTAGTTGCACCAATGACAATCTGACCATCTACCAAGCCGTCTAGTGACTGCATAAGTGCTATTGTTGTTCGTCCAAGTTCTCCGTCTGCTCCGGTATCATGACCACGTTCTATGCCAATGCAGTCTATCTCATCCAACATCAGCACACATTTTTTTCCTTTACAGTAATCAAATATCCTGTTTAAGTTCTGCGCTGTTTTTCCCATGTAGGAATCTATCAGATATGAAAAGTTTAAGTATGCATATGGAAGCCCGAGTTTAAATGCAACGTATTTTGCAAATTCGGTCTTTCCAGTTCCCGGCTCACCATATATCAAAGTACTGTTCATATATGGGATGCCATATTCGAGCATTTTAAGTGTTGAGTTAACGCCTTCCACAATCTGCTCATATGTCTTTTTCTGCTCTTTCCCAAGATAGTATCTGGCTTCATTGAAGTCTGACACATCCTGTACATTAAGCAATCCTTTGAGATTGAGTGGAAGTTCAAACATTTTTGTTGAGCCATTCTCCAATAATTTTTTATAATAAAATGTCTTTGAGGCATTCTTTTTTGTTGTATCGTTTATGCAACATATGATTGCCTTATCTTTTGCATCCTGTATTCTGTTTTCTGCTAACGCCCGGATACAGTCGAGCATATCTTCATCCAATCCCACCTCTTATTTTTCCTCCTAAGTTTTAATGTCAGCAGAACGGCAAACCGCAGTTAAAGCATGTTTTCACACCTTTTCTGCACAGCGGTATCTTATGAAGTTTCCGCCAATTGTTGCTTTTTTCGCACCAATATTTTCGTCCTATCCATCTGTTACAAGGTTTCCTTTTCATTTTTTTCGTCTCTCCTTTTCGGTTTATTCAATCAGCTTTATTCTGAATACAAGCGGTTTTCACGAAGCAACCCCATCTTTATCGCAGCTGACTCAACAATTCTAATGATATATCTATTTGGCTGCGATCTCTTGTGCCGGTTCCCATCGTTTCCATCCTGATGCAGACTCCCCTTTAAATGATTCAGACTCTCCTTTAAAACGTGTCACATTCATGGATTCTATGTCATCGGTCCATATGCCGCATGTCTTTTCTCCCTCGCTCCCCTGATCTTCTTTGATCACCATATACACGCTCATTTCCGGGTGCTTGGCATTTGTTTCCACTTTCATGTCAATGCTAATGACCGCACCTTCAACCTTCTTTTTATTTTTAAGGCTAATGACTACCTCGTCCCCTGTTCCTACAAAACAGTTTTTCTTATCTTGATTTTTATGTAGTTCCATCGTTAAATCTTCTTCCTCCAATCCATATTCATAAGCAATGCATCTGACCGCAACCTCAAATTCGTGGTAAAAGCAATCGACCGCCGCAATCATTGCACAACGGCTTGCACTGGCAAAACACGTTTTCCATCGGCTCGATTCTCCAAGCTGTGATAAAAATTCAGTAAATCCCGGCATGCTCTTACAGATGATTGCCCAGAGCTTTCTCTTGTCTTTATTGTGTATCAGGACTGGTCTTAAACGTTCTGCCGCATCCTTCATATCCTGCTTGCGCTTTCTGATCATTGGTTCCGACTGTCTCAGGTCAGCAATCTTCTCTTTTTCAAGACTCCTGATCTGTTTGTCAACCACTCGGTAATACTGCGATACGATATCCCATCTTTGAGTATCCGGACAAACGGATCTGATCGACACTGCAACTATCGGAGCTTTCGGCGCATAATTTGCCTCTAGGAAATTATTAAGTCCTCCGAGGATTTCCATGAACCTCCACCTTGTTGAATCACTTGACGCAATAGCATCAAGATCATCTTTTGGCTCCCTTTCTTCTCGCCTGATTGTGTTACGCCTTGCCTCCGGCAGCATATCACACATCAGTCCTATGCATTTTTCCCTTATATCGCCCTGCTTTAGTCCAAACCTTTTTGACATCGCACGTATCGTCTTTATCATGATCAGACGCCATTTTTTCCCTTCAATAAAAAGCAGCGTCTGCAGATTCCAGCCGACAAGATAATCAGGGAACGGCACGACATTCTGGTTTGCCTTGTTTTTCATTTCCATTTCCTGATACCTATTTGTAACCTTTTCATTTGCTTTTTTTATCTCATCTGCTGTTTCTGAACCATCCAGCATCATATCATCTATGATTTCGTCTATATAGTCGTTTCCCATTGTCTTATCCTCATTTGCGGAAATTCTTTTTACAGTCTTCCCGGTCCCAAAGTTCCACATGACATTCCTTTGCCATCTGTCTGGCCGGATTTGTAAAATAACTGTTCGTCACTACGATCGCATTATCCGTCTTGTAAAATTCTCTCCCGGAGATGATCTCCTGCACCGCTTTTACTCCGACACTGCTGTTATACCGTTTTGCCTGTACCGCAGTCTTTTCGCCTTTTTTTGAAATGATAAGGTCAACTCCATAGTCCCTGCCTCCGCTGCCCACATTTTTCACCTTGTAGCCGAGGCTCTTAAACTGTGTTTCAAGATATTCCTCAAATTCGTGACCTTCCATTTTGTCTATAACAGCAAGACTGCTGTTTTTATATTTCTGTTTCTTTCTTATTCTCCTGATCCCCTTTGCAAACGGCTTTAATGCAAGTATCAGTCCTGCCGCCGCCCCAGAGGCATACAGGTTGTCTGTTCTGTAATAGGCATATGCGAACACCCCAATGATGAGCGCTGCCCTTATGCTGTATCCCGGTCTTTTTTTCATCTCAATCCTTATTATCCTTACTTTTCGTATAATTCGATCAATGGATCCTCCATATGATTGTCGATCAGAAGCTGTGCATATTTTTTGACGCTGCCATAAAGGTTCGGCATGGCAAGGATCTGATCCATGTAATGGCTGCTCCCTGATTGCGCAACCCCTAATAAATCTCCCATGCCCCTCTGCTCAATGTCAGCCTTTGCAATCTCAAATCCATTAGTAGTCTGTACCATGGTCTGAAGTCTTGGGTTTTCCTTTTCTCTTGATTTTAAAATACAGTACGGATACCACTGTCCTCTGCACACTCGTCCCCGTAACTGATGCAGCTGTGCTAGCCCGAACCGTTCCGCATTATTTATCACCATTACATTTGCGTTCGGCACATTTACCCCTACCTCAATGACCGTGGTGGAGACCAGGATCTGGTATCTGTTCTCACGGAAATCATTTAAGATCATTTCCGTATCTTCCGCCGATGTCTGTCCTGTGATAACCCCGACCTTATAGCCTTTCGGCATAAAGTATTCCTTGTACCGGATCTCCGCTTCCTCTACCGATTCAAGGTCCCCGGTAACGCTTTCTTCGTCTGCCTTGTTTATGAGCGGACACACGACATATGCCTGTCTGCCATCTTTTAGCTGTTTCTCGATAAATTCCATGATTTTATTCTCTGAATTATTGATGGCTGTCTGTACCTGTTTCCTTCCGGAAGGCATGGACATGATATTGACGATCTCCTTATTCTCTCCATAAACCGCATCAGCAACAGATCTTGGAAGCGGTGTCGCAGACATAGTGATCACATGCACTCCGCTTAGGGCCTTTTTCTCTAATGCTTCCCTCTGCTTTACCCCGAAACGGTGTTCCTCATCCGTTATCACAAGCCCAAGCCTGCTGTAGTTCAGCTTTTCAGAAAATAAGGATTGTGTCCCGACCACAAATGTGATCTCTCCGGTTTCGATCTCTTTCAATATGGCTGTTTTTGCCTTTCCTTTCAGTTCTGAAGTGACACATGCGATCCGAATGCCAAATTTATCGGCGATCTCCTTAAGTCCTTCATAGTGCTGTTTGGCAAGCACTGTTGTAGGAGCCATCAGCGCACTCTGGTAGCCGTTATCTGCCATGAGTACCATTGCAGCAAATGCCACGGTGGTTTTTCCACAGGATACATCCCCCTGCACCAAGAGATTGACACGTTTCCCTAGCTCCATACGCTCGCGGATCGACAGATATGCTTTGCGCTGGTCATCTGTCAGCTCATAAGGCAGTCCTTTTATCATCTGCTCTGTCATATCATGCTTTTCTGTCTTCACGTCCGTTTCTGTTGGGAGCAGTGCTGCATTTAATTTAAGCTTTGTCGTATAATAGAGCATGTCATTAAAGATCATGCGCTTTTCCGCTTTCTTTATAGATTCTGTATCTTGCGGGGAATGGATCGCATTTAGAGCTGACAGGTAATCTGGAAGTTTTGTCATTTCCACTACCTTTGGATCAAGCGGATCTGTTATCTCAAACAGGCATCGGCTGATCTGTTTTTTTAACATTTCATCCGTTACGCCCTTGATCTTTGTATAAACTGGTACGATCTTCCCTGTATAATATTCTTTCAGATAATAAGCATATGGATTTGTCACCGTATAGCCGTAGACAATGTGATGTTTTACCTTACCGCATACAACGATCTCTTTTCGTGCAAAGTTTTTGATCGCATTGTACTGGTAGGACTGTCCTATCCATGTTATGGTCACTTTCTGTCCGCTGGATTCTTCAATGAGATGAGCTTTGATGATCGTCATGTTTTTGTCTGTCTGTTTCTCATATGATTCGAGATACCCTGAAATAGCACAGTCTCGATCAACCGCTTCCATGAGTGGCACAATTTTTCTATAATCAAGATATTTACGTGGGAAATACATGACCAGATCATTTACTGTATTTATTTTCTTTTTTCCAAGTGCGTTCACGGTCTTTACCGGAATGTTCATCTCTGACAGTATCATTCACATCATCCTTTCTACCAGATTTTCTGTTTTAATTCGTCTTACCATGTTATATTTGTATATTATAGCATTTATAAACATATAAATCAACATGACAGATTTGCAAAAAAAGAGTTGGTTTTTCAGCCAACTCTTTGTTTTTCTTTGCATTTTTTATTTGTTTAATTATGATATACTATACATTATCACAAGTATTGAGACTTTTCAATATTTTTTTCCAATGTGTCGTACCCACTGCTTTAGCTGTGGGGAATGTCAAAGCATCCAGTTCTTGCTTCTTGACAACAAATTGACAAAAATTCCTTTTTCATGCTATTATTCTGTCATATTTAATTATGATTGTTGGAGGATGATATATGGATTATCCATTTGATGGCAGTCAGACAATATTACGTTACACGGTAGTGGATGAGAAAATGTCTGCAAAAGAAAACAGAGAAAACTTTTCAAAAATGAAGGAATTACTAAATAAAGTAGGCGTCTATTTCGATATCATAGACGGCACACTTATTTTAAAGGTTTCCCCAGCTTCTTCCGGTGTCGGTCAGTCACAATATGAAAAGATCACCAAACGTGGCGCAGGAAGAAAAGCAAACGCTATCATTCATCCGGGCTGTAAAAATACTGAGGGCGAACCTGTTTTGATCCATTACTCCGATATCGTATATATGAGACAGAAAATGCACGATTATGACATCTACAAATATATCGGTATTTCCGAAGCAACGTATTACAGAAAAAAAAGAATAATGTTGGAAAGTAACTATTATCAATCACTGGATATATCCAGATTAAATGACTTAGAATATCTGAGAAATTCCGGCATTCCAGATCCGTTATTTTAAGAATAATAGGCGGAAATTCTCGGTTACTTGTTTCCGAGTCCACCAACACCGCAGGACAAAAAAAGAGCCACCCTTGCGGATGGCTCTGAAATCAATCATTTACTTTCGCAGGCATAATGCAAGCTCGACAGAATCCTTTTCAAATCCCATCTGAATTAACTCGTCTCCAGTTTTTCCATCTCTCAATAACTCAGAAATTTTAAGGAGATCATTACGTTCCTTTTGCTTTCCTTCAATAATGCCTTGCGCAATACCTTTTTTGATACCTTTTTCAATTCCTTTTTCAATTCCTTTTTCCTCTATTCCCACACTCAGGTTACACATGCTACGCACTTCCTCTCTAAATTCATTATTGATTGGAATATTATATTCTCTTTCCAAAATATCTAATTTTTTATTTTCGCTTAGATCACTTGATAATAGAGTCCCCAGTAAACGGTGTAATTCAAAACTTTCTTTTTGTTCCGGAATCTTACTCGATAGTCCTATTAAGACAATATTTATAAGATCCATATTGCCTTCCCATTCACAAGATCCCAATAATTCATCTTTTGCAAGATGCAGATGACTCAGACTGTTGGATTCTTTATTCAAACAGATCCAAATGCTGTAAACAGGTTTTATACTGTCGTAATCCGTTTTAACAAAATCTCTTTCCTTTTGTGAAGATACAAGTCTGCACACATAAAAGATTGCCCTGTTTATTATCTGATATTCAGTTGGTTCATTTTTTTGAGCTTCAACATTCACAATAATCTGAGAAAGCCCATTTTTCATGCGGACATAAAAAATAATATCAAACCTTATTAATCCCTCATTGATCTCCGGATTTTCTGTATTAAGTCCAACAATTTTCTCACCAGTATTTGATTTATTTGTGCTATTATTGGTCAATCCCGGCTCAACCGGTACAAGTCCAACTTTTGGTTCACCCTCAATGTATGGCACGACATCTTCCGGCTTCATCCATTTAAATTCTTCGACCGTTTCAACCAAGATGTGAGCCAATATTATTTTTTCTGCCAATAATCGTTTTGCATAGGTATCATACTGTGCTTTATCGCCAGCAGCCACCACAGCATTTGTTATTTCTGTGTTCATTCGGCATCGCTCCTTTTGTATTTATGATTGCGATTCTGCAAAAGGCTCTGTGCCTTAATACTATTATAAGCCGGAGTTTTTGCAGAATCAACTTTAATTTTACCGGATGATCGGTATAATCTTCTTCTGGGTGTTGATCTTTCCCGGAATCAGTCCCATTTCCGTCAGATACGGAGATGGCAGTACATCCTTTCCATCTTTTTTTGACAGGTAAAAAATATCCACGCTCTTTCTCGCCCTTGTTACTGCCACATAGTAAAGCCTTCTTTCTTCCTCAAAATCAGCCTCAGTAGTCGCCTTGATAAAAGGGCTTTTACCGTCATTTGAATTGATCAGGATCACATGATCCCACTCCAGTCCTTTGGATGAATGAAATGTCGAAAGACATACTCCATTCTTGTTAGGATCTCTCCTCTGCATCTGCAGCTTTACTGCAAATTCTTTTGCGTAGTCCTCCCATTCATCCATTGTCTCAAATCCCCTGCACTCCTCAATGAGTGTATCAAGTATGGACATGGCAGATTCAACATCACGCTTTATAAAATTACAATAACTCGTGATGAATGAACGGTATCCCATGTTCCGAATCAGGTAGGTTACAAGCTCTAACGGCTTTAATTTTTCCATTGCCTTGACCTCCCGGTACATTTTCATCACTTCAAGCGTTGCTCGTTCTGCATTCTGCATGTTAAGACAGCACTTTTTCATGCTCTCAATATCAAACCTGCAGTTTTTAAAAGCTTCTGTTTTAAGGTATCTGGTCGGATGATTAAGCACCCTCTGCAGATCCCCTTTTTCTTCCTGTCCAGTGGCAAGTCTCCAGTATGTCATGATATCTCTGAAAATGAAGTCCTGATGATAGTCCTTTACATTTTCAGTGGTATAAAAAGGGATTTTATATTTCACGAGTTTTGTTATGAGCATCTGATTTTCCGCATTGGTACGGTATAATACTGCCGTCTCTGTTAACGGAGATCCTTTCATAGCATATTCATTTATCTTCTTTATGACTCCTATCGTCTGGGCTTCCTGCGTATCTGCACATGTAACTGCAAATCTGCCTGCATCCTCACGGCTTCCAAGAAAATCCTTTTTAAATCTCTTGGTATTATTGCTGATCAGCATTCCGGCACGTTTTATGATCTCCTTGTCTGATCTGTAATTCGTTGACATATAAATCGTTTTACAGTTCGGATATTTTTGTGGAAATCCCATCATGATCGATGAATCCGCTGCACGGAAGCGGTAAATGCTCTGGTCATCATCCCCGACAACACATATATTTCCATCTGCCCCTGCAAGCTTATAAAAGATTTCCGCCTGAATTTCATTGGTGTCCTGAAATTCGTCGATCATGATATAGCTAAATCGTTTTTTCCAATAGGAAAGCATCCGCTCATCCTTTAACGCATCCCTGCATTTAAGAAGCATATCGTCAAAATCGATCTTTCCCATCCTGTTTTTAAATGTTTCATATTCTCGTAGGGTTTCAATGAACAGCCCTTTCTCACATTCTCCATAATTGAATGTTTCGATTGTCTTACCGCTGTTTTTATATGCACTTATTGCAGTCATGTAGGTTTTCACAAATTCCTCCACATTATCGGTGTCGGATTTTCCCCGGAGAAATTTCCCGAAAAACTCCCACTGCTCTGTTGCAAGCAGGATATCATTTTTTTCATATCCATATGCCATCTTTATTACCTGAAAACATATGGAATGTATTGTTCCGAACATGACATTCGACTTACCATATAATTTCTCATAACGGGCTTTCATCTGTGTAGCAGCTTCCTTCGTGAACGTGATCACAAGAATCTTTTCAGAAGGTACACCACTGTCAATGATCTTTTTTGTGCGGTTTACGATAACAGTGGTCTTTCCGCTGCCCGGGCAGGAGACAACAAGCACCTGCCCCTTTAATGTATTCACCGCTTCCATTTGTTTTTCATTTAACATTCCTCAGGCTCCCTTCTGTCAATATCAAGCGGTATCCGGTAACGGCATGCGATTTCATTCGCAATTTCCAAAGCTTTCTTCCACTCGCTTTTTTTTATTTTTCCATTTACTGCTTCTCTTTCAAAACAAACAACGGCTTCCCCATATCCTGCCACCGGCGAATATGTGTAATGCAGCCTTACTTTTACGCCTTTGCTGTTTCTTTCAAGTACGACTCTTGCGGTCCGTGCTATTTTATTGTGATTGACTTCCATTTATTCATTCCTCCTTTTCGCTGACATTCTGATCCTGTAATTTTTTATCTGTTCAATCGTTATCCATTCAGGTTTTTTATCTTCGCCAAATGAGTTCCAGAGTTTTTCCATCTCGTCACACTGACGGTCTACGGAACCATAATATAAATGTCCTTCATAGCCTCGTCCGTTTCCGAGGAAATATTCGCAGTCGCTCTGCAGTCTTGACAAAAACGCATATTTTTCATTTTTTTCGTTATCCATTTTTTACTTTCCTTTCTTTTTTTATTTTTTATCTGATCATCTTTTCCACAAGATGTTGTTTAGATTGAAAATTTATATAGAGCCCCTTTCAGGGCATAAAAAAAAGAACGCATTCTACGTTCTCATCCAAAATATCCGCAGATAAAAATTATCTGCGGACTAAGTATTTTTTTTATTAAATTTTATTTATGTATCAATTCTACCATGTGCCGCTCTGAAAGTCAAAAAAATCACTATTTCCAGTTCCGCTCTCAGGAATGAAATTTCTTTCACATTCTACCTCAACAACTGGACTTATTCCCTTTCTGTCATGTCTTTTGGCTGAATTTTTATCAAATTCCAGATACGTCATGGTTGCCGTGTCCATGTATCTGCTCAATCTGCTGTTCTCTCGCAGCCTTGCGCTGGAATCCCCGTCAGGATATTTTACAACATAACCATTTGCGGATTCAGGAAGCAGGATCATATAACAGTCCTGTGTCATAAGATATTCCAGCACCTTCGGATTTTTCCGTTCCAGTTCGCTTTTAAATATTCCGATGTAAGGCGCTGTCACAGCAGTAAAATCATATACATTTCTTCCCGGTTCTGTTTTAGAAACCCTGTCAGCACGCACAACGTTTACCATCTGCATTTTTACTGGTCTTCCATTATCATCCCTGCATTCGACCATCCACAGAAATGATATGGTTACATTTGAATAATCCTGATTTGTCAGGTGCATGACCATCTTATTTTTAAACTGTCCTTCATGCCCGATATTCTTGACACAGAAAAAGTCTCCTTCTTTTATCACTTCTGTTTTAAGTTTAACCGGCTTATCTTTGCGTTCTTTATCCGTGGAAAGATACGTTTTACAAGATACGCCTTCCTGCTGAAACGGCCAGTAAAGCGCATATGTTCCAGTGATCACAATGGACTGCTCAAAAGAAATCTGCGGAAATACCTTTTCAAAATATTTTTTCAGATTATCTCGTGTTCCTTCCCTGTCAATATCATTTCTCTTAAATATATCACGCTTCAAATACGTTTCTATTTGTCCTTGATTGCCAGAAAGCTGCTTTGGAAGTGTCTGCTCCAAACTCTTTTTACACAGCATAAGATTAGCATATGCAATTTTGTTCTCCATTTTTTTGAGGTTTATGGAAAGTATTTCTTCGTAATGAATAAAAATATTTTTTCCTTTCCAGATGATTCCTTTCCTTACTGCCGTTCCTACTACGATCCCAGAGAAAAATATCCGAAGGATGATTCCCTCTGTTTTTTCTTCTTTGCGTGAATCAATATAGTTCACAGCTACCTCATCATACAAGGTAAAATAGTCTAAAATATGGTTTCTCATTTCATGTCCATAGAATGGCTCCCCGTATTCTGCTTCCTCTTTTCCGTCAAAATGTCCACTGTTATCAATGAATCTGCGGATCACCTCTGCTGTCTCCTGATGAAATCTATTTTCTGCTTCCATGCGCTTGTCCCTCCTTTAACATTCTTAATATGTAACTGCTATGTTATCTTTTCCCATCATGCGGTATAATCGCTCCAGATTATCCGCATTGCATGAAACACGGTTCAGTTTCACTGCTTTTTTCTTCTCGCTTGTGATGTAAAAGATCACACTGTCCTTTCCCGGCATTTCATCCAGTGTGGCTTCGATCTGTGCATGAAGTTTTTCATATTCTTCCATATCTGCAAACCGGATCCATACATTTTGTGGGATATCGTTAAATGACGTGATCTTTTCAGCCATAAGTCCTGCATCTTTTCCATCTTCAACACTTACTTTTCCCTTGACAACAATTTTTTCATCTTCCGTAAGGATCTGCCTGCACGAAGCATAATTTTTTGGGAATACCACAACATTGATACTTCCCGTGAGATCTTCCACCGTAATGAACGCCATAGGCTTACTGTCTTTTTTCGTATAAGTCTGTGACACTCTTGTGATGATTCCTGCTATTGTCGCTTCACTGTCTGCCATTAAGGTGATTTCATCATTATCATCACGCATGAACTCTCCACAAGTCGTATCTGTGAGATTCCTTATCATATCTGAATATTCATTTAAAGGATGCCCGGACAGATAGATGCCGGTTACTTCCTTTTCATAAGCAAGGTATTCTTTTTTGTCAAATTCCCCTACCGGCGGCAGCACAAGTGCCTGCCCGATCGGGTTATCATTATCCCCGATATCAAATAAGCTCATCTGTCCGGACACATTTTTCTTCTTGTCGTTTGCAATATCGTCGATCAGCGATTCATATACGATAAGATACTGTTTTCTCGTTCCACCAAGACTATCAAACGCTCCTGCTTTTATGAGGTTTGCTATTGCTTTTTTATTGATGCCAAGTGTCAGCAAAACAGCCAGCGTGTTTTTAAAATCTTCGAATTTGCCATTATTTTCACGATATCCTTCTATCGCAATGGCAGCATTTTTCCCGACTCCATTGATTCCACTTAATGCAAACAGGACATTTCCCTCGTATGGCACAAAGTCTGCTCCGCTTTTATTAATATCCGGGTTCATTACATTGATGCCGTCTGCTTTTGCTGCAAGCATATAAGATGTGAGTTTTGGTGCGTTCCCTATCACGGATGTGAGGATCGCTGCCCAGTACTCAACCGGATAGTAATGCATGAGCCACGCTGTCTGGAACGCCACGACCGCATATGCGGCAGCATGGGATTTGTTAAATGCGTATTTTGCAAAATCCACCATGGAATCATAAATGCCGTTTGCTACTGCTTCATCGATCCCGTTCGCAACGCATCCCTTTATGTTACGCTCTTTATTGCCGTACACAAAGTACTCTCTTTCTTCGTCAATGACATACTGCTTTTTCTTGCTCATGGCACGGCGTATATTATCCGCCTGTCCCATTGTGTATCCGGCAAGTTTCTGTACGATCTGCATTACCTGTTCCTGATAGACGATACACCCATATGTCGGTTCCAATATGGATTCCAGCTCACTGCAGGCGTAAGAGATGCTTTCCGGCTCATTCTTTCCCTTGATGTACTTCGGGATAAATTCCATCGGACCTGGGCGGTACAAAGAAATCCCTGCGATCACATCTTCAAGGCTCTTGGGACGGAGCTGTTTCATAAAGCTCTGCATTCCTGCGCTCTCAAGCTGGAAGATCCCATTTGTATTCCCGGTCGAGATATGGTCAAGTGTTTTTGGATCGTTATAATCGATCTCGTCAATATTGATCTTTATCCCTTTTGTTCTCTCAATATGCTTTGCCGCATCATTGATAACTGTAAGAGTACGCAGCCCAAGGAAATCCATTTTTAAAAGTCCTAATTCCTCAACCAGTGTCATATTATACTGCGAGACAAGTCCATCCCCGTCAGCCGAACGTGCCAGCGGAACATACTCACTTGCTGCGTTCCTGCAGATCACTACTCCGGCTGCATGGGTTCCGGTCTGTCTTGGAAGTCCTTCTAATTTCATGGACGTGTCTATTAGTCTTTTTACGGTATCATCCGAATCATACAGGTCTTTTAATTCCGGATTGATATTAAGTGCTTTGCTGATCGTGATGCCTACATCTTTCGGGATCATGGCAGCCAGACTGTTGCAGTAAGCATACGGCAGCTCCATTGCCTTGCCAACGTCTTTTATCGCCTGTTTTGCTGCAAGGGTTCCAAATGTGACGATCTGAACTACACAGTCCTTTCCGTATTTCTTCTTCACATATTCGATAACTTCAGGACGACGGGCGTAACAAAAATCCACATCAATATCTGGCATGGAAACACGCTCCGGATTTAAGAATCGTTCAAACAACAGCTTATACTTTGTCGGATCAATGTTTGTGATCCCTGTTGTATAAGACACCAGCGAGCCTGCCGCACTTCCTCGTCCCGGTCCTACCGGTATGCCATGCTCTCTTGCATAGTTGATGAAATCCCACACGATAAGGAAATACTCAACATATCCCATTTTTTCAATGACACCAAGTTCATATTCGAGCTGGTCTGAAAGAGATTCCCAGTTATCCGGATATCTTCTTTTCAGTCCGTCTTGGCACAGTTTCCTCAAATATGTGGATGCTGTATATCCTTCCGGCACATCATAGGACGGCATTTTTGTAACATGAAATTCGATTTCTACATGACATCTGTCAGCGATCATCTGTGTATTATCTACCGCCTCCTGCGCATATAAAAAAAGTTCTCTCATTTCTGCTTCGGATTTCACGTAATACTGACCACCTTCATACCGCATTCTGTCCGGATCATCTATCGTCTTTCCAGTCTGTATGCACAGCAGCACATCATGTGGCTCTGCATCCTCTGCTCTTGTGTAATGGCAGTCATTTGTCGCAACGATCCTTGTATCTGTCTCCCGGCTTAAAGACAGCATTTCCGTGATCACAGTACGTTCCTCCGGGATCCCATGATCCTGTATCTCTAAAAAGAAGTTATCTTCTCCGAAAATATCCTTATAGCGTTCAATAAAACCCACTGCATCCTCATGGCGGCCGGCAAGTATCAGCCTTGGCAATGCTCCGGCAAGACATGCAGAAAGACAGATGATCCCTTTGCTGTACTGTCTCAATATTTCTTCATCCACCCTTGGTTTATAATAAAAGCCGTCAATGAAACCCTGACTGCATATCTTCTGGAGATTGTAATATCCATCTGTCGTTTCAGCCAAAAGGATAAGATGGTTATATTTTTCTTCGCCTGTGCCTCCCTTATCGTGTCTGCTTCCGGGGGCGACATATACTTCGCATCCAATGATAGGATTGATACCTTCTGTTTTTGCTTCCTTATAGAAATCAATCACGCCATACATGACTCCGTGATCCGTGATCGCAGCAGCATTCATTCCGAGTTCTTTTACTCTCCGGATGTAATCTTTGATTTTATTCGCCCCATCCAATATCGAATATCCTGTATGAGTATGCAGATGAACAAAGCTCATATTTCCAAACCTCCTTGTCATGTATATTATAGCATATATCAACATATAATATTGCATATTATAACACATTTAAACGCATGAGTAAACAAAAAGCAGGATGTTTTAACATCCTGCTTTTTGTGGAAAATTATGAAAAAAGTGATCTGCTCCAGCTTATGGAAGCCGGTGGATTTCTTGTTGACGGCGTGTCAAAAAGAAGTTACTTTACAATCTTCTTTAACGATGCCCCGGCCGTGAATTTCGGGACATTTTTTTCTGGCACATGCAGTGCCTCCTTTGTCTGTGGATTGATTCCGTTTCGGGCCGCTCTTTTTACCGTCTCAAAAGTGCCAAATCCAATTAATTGAACCTTGTTTCCACTTTTTAATGTTTCTTCTGTTATTGCTATAAATGCATTCAATGCTTTTTCTGCATCTTTTTTTGTAATTCCAGCTTTATCAGCCATTACGTCGATTAATTCCATCTTGTTCATATTTTATTTGTTCCTTCCTCTTGTGTTTTTTCTATTGAAATATATTATATCAGTAATAAACTTTTTTGCAATAAATCCGACTTTCTGACTGCTCTCACACGATTGCGTGTGGGTTTTCGCCACAAATTTATAACAGTTATTGTAACTTTATCATTTTTATACAAGCCTGCAGCAGCAGGCATTTATTGTTCCTTATAACTTGCTCCAATCTATATCAATTGGTCTTGCTGCCTGCAACAGCAGGTATTTATCTGTTCCTTATAACTCTCACGAAAAAACATTATGCTCAATGTACGCCTGCAACAGCAGGCATTTATCTGTTCCTTATAACTCAATTTGAATATTCAAAATCTCTATAACAGCCTGCAACAGCAGGCATTTATTTGTTCTTTATAACTCTAAACAAAACATTATGCATATACCTACCGCCTGCAACAGCAGGCATTCATTTGTTCCTTATAACTTCCATATTGCCCCATCTCCCTATGTACGCCTGCAACAGCAGGCATTTATTTGTTCCTTATAACATGTATGTGGTAAATAAACCACTCACAATTGCCTGCAACAGCAGGCATTTATTTGTTCCTTATAACCAAAATATTTTCCATTTTTACTAGTCCATGCCTGCAACAGCAGGCATTTATTTGTTCCTTATAACAGATTGAAATGTATGGAAAGTTGCAACCGCACCTGCAACAGCAGGCATTTATTTGTTCCTTATAACATCTTTCCAACTTCAAATCCTTTATCGATGGCCTGCAACAGCAGGCATTTATTTGTTCCTTATAACGTGTGCGTGGCTGTGGTAGGCGCAGCAGTAGCCTGCAACAGCAGGCATTTATTTGTTCCTTATAACCTTCATCATCCAACTGAACACTTTCTTGAGCCTGCAACAGCAGGCATTTATTTGTTCCTTATAACTAGGTTTGCAGAAAAATCTTTTACTATATCTATTCACCCATATCATATTACTTTTGAACATTTTTGATTTTTTTTAAATAATATTTTTTCAATTTTCATCAGGTATTGTTTATCTTTTTTATAGGATCTCTCCATACTCAAGTTGAGAGATCCTATCTGTTCTTTCTTTACCAGTCTGCTTTCAGTACATGATTTAGCCATTCTACACGGCTTACATTCATGTCTTTCCAATCCTTTCCAGATTTCACTTTTCCAATCATAAGGGATGATTTTTTTGCAAGCTGTAATGCCGTCATTTCATCATACCGGATTGTTCCAAAATTGTTCCAGTCACACGCAGGGGACATGTATCCGCTCTCAGCATCATCCATTCTAGGAATATATCCATTTGTGTATAATGTAAAGATTTCAAATACTTTTTTAACTTCTTCAGACGTGAGCCTGTCAACATCAATCTTTCCACCGATCATATCTGGATGGTTCTTTCTGATAAGTTCTTTTAATACTTCCGTTCCGTCAATCTCTACATATTTATTCTTTTCTGCATTACGCATGTATCTTGTAAAGTGGGTACGTACCTTCCAGATCTTATCCATTCCATCATACAAAGACAGTTCCTCGTCTTTTAATATACATCCAATATTTCGCCATGTAAATTCAAATACGAACTCATTAATATCGTTATCATAATAAATGCCAGAAAGTTTCTTTAAAAATGCTACCTTGCTTGCAACTGTTTTAATTTCAAACGTATTGAGCAGATTGACAAACCCAGTTCTCATACAGATATTTTTCGTGAAAGTATCAAATTGATAAAAGATAATGCCGTTTTGAAATCCATTATCTTCTTTTACTGTAAGCTGCAGTGGGTTTTTTACGCTACCTGGCTCATCTCCCCTGATTCCTATGTCATAATAGTCTGTCAGACTATTTACCAAGGCATTTTCAAATTTCCGATACATATTATTATCGAAAGCAGCGTTTTTCCTTTTTGTGCTCTCATTGATCTTGTCAATAACGATAACAGCATTATTTTTTACTGCGATAGATGCAATCTTACGGCATACCTGTCCAAGATAAGTGTCTTTCAGATCAGCAACTTTATTTTCATGTTTCCAGTTTTTTTGATCTGTATATCTCTGTTTGCCTAGAATAGTAAGCTTTTCATAAAAATCGGTATCTCCGACAACATTAAGGTCTCCGACTTCAATCCTGTTACCATTCTCATCCACAACTGCATAATACAGAAGATTATCAATTCCCCTGATCACAGCCATAATATTGCATCCGTTTTCACGGATCTCTTTTCTTACCATTTCATTAAGTTGGTAACCAGACGTAGCAGAGGCGACATTTTTGTTTGCCGTGTAGGAAAATGTAATAAGGAATTTTTCCTCTGTATAATGTTTGTCCTTTATATGCGCTCTGTCAGAATCCTTTACAGACACTTTCTCATTGTATAAGGATGCTTCCGGAGATAAACTGTCTTTTTTGCCATTATAATATGCACATAACTCCAAGTAAACATCGCCCGGGATGGTTCTGCCATCGGTTGTATTTTTATTTACAAGGCGGCTTCCAACCGGATGCACATCTTTTTTCTCAATGACAACAGGACGGTATCTGATCTGTGGGGCATTGTTGATGATAATGGATTTATCGCCGGTAAACATACCGTTCATTATCTGATTGAACCGGAGCGCCATGATATTTTTCATGCGAGAGCTATCTTTATACATATCCAGTGAGCTAATTTCGAACATATATAAATTTCCTCTTTCCACTGCATCATCCACCAGTTTTTTTGAAACATATCTATTGATCACACGGAACGCTATGGAATCCACTTCGTTGCAGAACTCTCCATAATTTACATAGTCATTTGCTTCTTTAAGTACAGACCAGTCATAGATACAGTAGGACAGATTTTTGGATAAAAATTCCTTTGCACAGTCGATCAGCTTGTTCTTTGCTTCTTCAGATTCACGGAAGGTCTTCGCTTCGTAATCTTCATATACTTTTCTGGAAATGATCATTGTGTCGTTTCCAACGGATATCTCAAATGGTTCCTCTGTCTTTTCAAATCCTTCCATTGCTTCCGGCGACTTGATATAGAATTTTGCAAAGGCTTTGGCAAATCCGATCGCTTTCTTTGTTGCAAGGTAGTTGTAGCACTCTCCCCTCTGTGGTTCGTCTGTGACCGGGAAGTTGAGTTTTGCTTCATTTTTGGCTGCTGGAACCATGTAATAATACTTGCCTGCATATTCTAAAAGTGCTGCATCCACATTTCCAAACTTGCCTTCCTGCTTGTTGTTCCATACCTGTTCAAAATGAGCCGGACGTCCGAAACATAACTGGATCTGTTTTTCTTTCGCTGTCTTTTCACGTTTCTTTGTGACGAAATTACGGATCAGGTTATAGCAGGTTACGATCTGTACCCTGTCGTCCTCTAAAGACGATACATCATCAGAAAACACAAAATCGGTCCTTGGATCCTGACTGTCTGCACACAATCCACGCACGATATGCGTCAGACTGAGAACCTTATCAAGATACTGCTGTATCCGCTGTACATCATCTCCGGCCGGGATAGTTTTCTTATCATAAAAATCCGTTTTCACGAGCTGCGCATATGCACTTTCTTTCTTTGATTTATTTCTGATATATTCATCCAGAAGTTTTTCTTCGATCGTTCCAAAATCAGACCCAAGCATTTTGTTGAGGTCTGCAACCGAGTAAATGCTTTTATTTAATGCATCTTCGATCTGTTTATTGTCTTTCTGCGTTAATTTAGTTTTTACCCGGTTCTTTTTCTGCAGATATTCTTCCCGGATACGGTTTTCTTCTTCTTCCTTGATCTGCCTACGGAAATAACTCCATTCCCCGGTGATCGCATTTGCAAGGCTGTCCCTTTCTGCAGACGTAACAAGGATACCGCTTTTATCATAAATGTCTGCGGTATTCATGTTTTCCAAGATCGACTCTAACATTCCAGCATAACGTTGTTCCGCTGTCCTGATATTATCAAATGTCCCAAAAAGTTCTGTTTCATCATTAATTGTTCTGATGCGGAATGAAGGTTCTACAATGGATAAAATCTGTTTCTTTAATTTATGCATCTTTGGCATACGTTCATCCGGATGCGTCTGGTTCCATTCATTAATATAGTGATTCACTCCATAGCGGATGACCTGACCGCTTTCATCAAAACTGTCTCCGACAAATTCATTGTAACGGCTGATACCCTTCTGTGAAAGGTATTCATTCATGTTCAAAGGTGCGTCCGCAAATACTTCCTTAAATGTATCATGACATTCCACACTGCTTAAATTTCTGCTTATCAGATCAAACATGACGCTGTTCGCACAGACAGTCTGGAAGTTCTCCATGGAACGGTCTGCAAAAGAACCTTTCTTTGTTCCTGCAATGATCCTTGCATAACTTGTCGTGTATTTTTTAAACAGGGAATTGGAACAGTGCAATAATGAAGCTACTGCCCTTTCATACTTATCACTGCTGAAGTCCGGATGAATGGATACATATAACGGAAGCACCACGTCCACATATCCGGAATCACTCCATTTTGATTTCTTGTCTTTGATACCATTTGCTTTTAAGAAAGTATTGATATACTCGTTAAAGGAATCAGAAAAACGTTTTGCAAGCTTTTCTGCTTTCTGGTTCATGATATCCGTGAATCTTGCACGGTCTTCTCCATATGCATCATACAGATCTTTCCAGTCCATATCTTCTTTATAGTCTGCAATAAACTCCCTGATGAAAGAATCACTTACTTCCTTTGTAAGTTCTGCATTGCTCTTTCTCTCTGCATCTTCCTCAATGACGTTATGCTTTTCCATTGTCTCTCTGGTCTTTCCTATTGGGATCATCTCAAACGAACACGTTTTGATGATTGAATTTAATTTCTGAAATTTTGTGAAATCCATATATATATCCTCCATAAATTGTCATATTGATCTGCGTTTCTTTATTATCTTGAATATCTATATCTCTGTTTCCTTATACACTTCCGGAAATTTCATCCATGCGACCACCTTTAAGTGCTTTGCCCTTAACCATCTGCATCATCTGTACCCCCTGTCTGTGATCCCTGCCGCCTGCTTTGCAAGGTTGTCTGCAAGCTCATTTCCCGTATTTCCGGAATGTCCTTTTATTTTTTTGAAGTGGATCTTTATACCACACTCCTGCACATATTTCTGGTATTTTTGTGTTCCAGTCTTATTTGCACTCCATCTGCCGGTTGCCCACTGTTCTATACCACTATAATCGTAGTACATGATGAACTCTTTTATGTCATGTTCCTTGGCATATCGGATCGCTGCCATGGCTCCTTCGATTTCGCCTGCAACATTTCTCATGGATACCATATCCGGTTCATTCCCATGTCCCTGCATTGTATGTGTCTGCTCTCCGTCAAAAAAGATCCCTCCATAGCCATAGATTTTTTTATACTGATTGTAGGAACCGTCCACATAAGCACACGGCATACGTGTTTTCCCCGGCTTTTCATTTCTTTCTGTCTTTAATTTTTGTTCTTTTTCATTATTCTGCGGAATATCTGTCTTTGTCTGTAATGTTGAAACGACCGTGCTTTTGTTATTTTCTATATCATTCTTTCTCTGCTCAGCAGCTTTTGCTTCTATCATTTTGAACATGCAGTTTTTCTGTACGCACATTCGGCAGTTTCCATTGATATGGCTGCACTGCTCCTTTATACAGGCTTCCTCACTGTTACGGCATATCCCATCACAATTTTCCCTGCAGATAAATAATCGGCATGAACTCATATGTATATGTTTCCTTTCTGTCTTGTATATTATAGCATATTTAAACATATAAGTAAACATATACTTGCACATGTTTATGTCGTACTGTTATCATTATCTATTTTTTTAGATTTGATATTTTTACAATTCTGTCAGCCGTTATACCTATTTTCTGCAGATCCTCAAGCATCTTTTCAGATGGCATTTTATCATGTTATATTTTTTTATATAGTTGACGTGTGATCATCCTGTCCGAAATTGGACAGTCCCACTTTTTTTATCTCGGTCTGAACCAGAGCAATCTTCTCCTTGGGATTTCCTGCATTTTTTCTTATCTCTTCTTCTATTGTGACAAATCTCATATCCTGTTCTCCTATCCGCATTGCCGTTACCAAAACTTGCCGTAAAGCCCCTTCCTTTAGGCATTGGGAGTGTCAAATTTTAAATGTAATTGTTCCATTTTTGTCACATACCAGCCCGGCAGTGAATGATTTCCCCTTCTTGCTCTTAAATCCAGACGTGCGTCCAAGCTTTCCGGTTGTGATCAGCATCTTCATCTGCATATCTGTCATTGCCTTTCCTGCGATCCTGTGATAGATCTTGTAACCGCATGTACAGTTATAGGAATACATATCCTTGATGAGCAGTTTTCCGCATTTCGGGCATGGGATATCTGATTCGGATGGATCTGTCCGCTCCGGGAAATCAAAACTTATCTTTCCTTCTGCATCCATCTTTAATGCAGCGTCAAAAGATTTTCCACTTTTTGACTTGAATCCCTTTATGATGTTTGTCTTTTTCTCTTTAATAAGTGTCGTTGCCTGTGTTTCCGACAGTTTTTTCCCTGCGATCGTTCCAATCCCAAAATGGCAAGAATTTGGATCATCTTTTACATAATTTTCACAGCAGTATCCGAATTTTGCGATACGGACTGCCCCTCCACATTTCGGGCATCGGGCAGAAAGTGTCTTTGGCGCAACTGCACTAAAATCAAAGCTTAATTTTGGCTTTCCTTCTGCATCCATCTGCAGATTAAGAGCAGCCGCAAATTTTTTCCTCGACTTTGAGACAAATCCTTCAATAACTTCTGTTTGTCCTTCTGTAATGAGCATCTTCATCTGGTCTTTTGTCAATTTTACGCCTGCGATCTTTCCTATCGCAAAAGTACAGCCGCCGTCTTTTTTATATCCCTCACAGCAGTATCCGAACGGAGCAGTTTTAATATGTTTTCCGCACACCGGGCAAATAAGTTCAAGGACTTCTTCCTGAAACGGCTTCAGGTCATCCTCGTAACTTTCATTCTGGACATAAGCAGCGATCTTTTTCTTGATCTCGACAACATAATCATTGCGTATCATATTGCCGCATTCTCGTTCTATGTTCTCGATCAACGTCTTCCGGTAATTAGCTGCTTCCAGCTCCCCGTCTGCTACTTTCTGCAGACCTTTCTCCCAACTTGCCGTCATGCGTGGGTTTAATAGGCTCGGAACGGTCTGATCCACCACTTCGTAAACCATGTACCCAAGCGGTGCCGGAGTCAATATCTGCGTTTTCTTATTTAGCAACAGATACCCAAGACGTACCAGCTTTTTGATCGTTTCGGCTCTGGTTGCAGATGTTCCGATACCGTTCGATTTGATCTGCGCCCTTAATTCTTCTTCCTCTATGAGATTTCCTGCATTTTCCATTGCAAGTACCATGGAACCAGATGTATAACGTGCTGGTGGGGATGTCTGTGCCTGTGCAGTCGAATAACTGCATGGGATTTCCATTCCTTCTGTCAGATTGCTGACTGCCTCTGCAAGTCTCCTTGCATCCTGATCTTCTTGTGGCAGACCGGCAACTTTCATATACCCCGGATCCTGCAATACTTTGACCGTCCTTACAAACAGTTCATCTTTTGCTTTCTCATTTAATGTGACTTTATAATAAACTGCCGGAGGATAAAAGATACTTAAAAACCTGCGCACGATCAATTCATACACTTTCTTTTCCTGATCATTCAGGTCTGCATAATTTTCAATCGCATGCCCTGTCGGGATGATCGCATAATGGTCTGTTATCTTGGTATCGTCTACATATCTCGTCCTTTTCTGTATGCTATCTATATAGCCATTATCTAGTATGGTATCACAAATAACGGCTGTCTCTTCACTAAACGATTTTAACCCTTTGACATTGTCTGCCACTACCTTTGCGATCGCAGATGAAAGTACCCTTGCATCTGTTCTTGGATATGTGGTCATTTTGTACTCATACAGTTTTTGTGCCACTGCGAGCGTTTCATCTGGGCTGATCTTGAACTTTTTCGTACATTCTGCCTGAAGCTCCGCAAGGTTAAAAAGTGTCGGTGCGTTCTTTTTCTCTTTTTCCTTTTCAACGCTTTCAATACGGATCTTATCCGGCAGCCTGTTTATAAAAGCATACGCATCCTCTTTTTTTAGAAATCCCTTGTTATCATACAATGCCTGCGAACCTGCCATGCTGCTCTCTGGCGTTACCTTCCACTCTGCGCTGATCGCACAGTCATACTTATTGATCTTGTTCAAAATCCTGTAATATTCAGTCTTTTTAAAGTTCTTAATCTCCATTTCCCTGCGCACGACCATGCCAAGCACACAGGTCATGACGCGTCCGACTGCGACCGGCGTATAACTGCTCAATCCTGCAGCACTGCAGATAAGTTTTGCATACTTTAAGGATAATATCCTTGAATAGTTGATTCCGGTAGAATAGTCCTCGATTGCACGTTCATAGCCGGATGCGATGATATTTTCATAATATGCATATGGTTTAGCTTCACGTATGCCACGCTTGATCTCCTCATCTGTCTGTGAATCGATCCAGACAACCCTTTCCTCTATCCCGGAACGTACACCTGCTTCTTGTCTTACAAGTGCCTGGATATATGCTCCTTCTCTTCCAGAATCTCCTGCGTAATAGATTCTTGCTACATCATCCCTGTGATACAGCTTTTTGATCACGTTGAACTGTTTTGCCACCTTTGGGATGACTTCATAAAGATAATCTTCCGGAAGAAATGGCAGTGTATCAAGCGACCATTTTTTTAGTTTTTCATCATACTTTTCCGGATAAGACATTGTTACAAGGTGTCCTACACACCATGTGATGATATACCTGTCACTTTCAAGGTATCCATCCTTCCGTTCCGTGACACCAAGTATCCTTGCGTATTCCTCTGCCACTGAACTTTTTTCAGTTACAAAAATCGACTTCATACAAATTCCTTTCTAGAACCAAAGACTGCGAAAAAAGCAGGCGTTCAACGCCTGCTTTTTTTGATTTATTCATTCCACCAGAAATGAACCCTTTTTGTCGATTGTTCATTTCTGACATTGCTTACCCCTGCGATATAAGCACCATATGATAATCCACAGGCTCTTGCCTCTCTGTTTTTATCTGCAATAGCTCTTTCATTATCCGATGATGGATAATGATATTTCTTCTCATCCATATTTTTTCTCCTTTTCTGATAGTATGGAGGAATCTGCCATCAGAAAACATGCTAATGACAGGCACAGCAACAATACTGTAATAGACCGTCAGGGATTCGAACCCTAGACCTTTCGGTTATGAGCCGACCGCTCTGACCAGCTGAGCTAACGGTCCAAATGCTATTATTTCAAGATAAACCTACAGCAATAGATATTTTGGATATATTTTCATTAATGGTTATGACTATGACCTGCACCAGCACACATTTATTGCTTCATTATGATCAAAATACTAGGTGGATCAACCTCTCAGGCGCCTGCATCAGCAGGCATTTATTGCTTCCTTATAACCCTTAGGCGGAATTATTTCAAATGGATATTGCCTGCATCAGCAGGCATTTATTGCTTCCTTATAACTTCCAGGAGTTGCGGTTTTAATTCCATCTTGCCTGCATCAGCAGGCATTTATTGCTTCCTTATAACAATTATTAACAAATGGTCTCACATACCTTTTATTGATACTTATCACGGCACATTAAAACAATTTTATTATTTGTAAAATCATAAAATTTCTTATACTATTTTAATTAAAACCTTCCTTTTTCTAAAATTCACCGATCTCATAACATGCCGTACTATTTTTTCCTTCAACTCTTGTTCCAAACTCCAATGTGTATTCTTTGCATCCGTTTGGAACTGCGTAGTAACAATATAATTTTGAATAGCCGTCTTCCGTCTTTTCCATATAACAGAAAATATCATGAGTCATAGACGAAGCTGCTACTCCACGATATTTTAATTTTCCTCCATCCAGTCCTTCTAATTTTATATCTACATACAGATCTTCCGGTGACATGCTTAAGGTATATTCTATTGCATGCCAACTGTAACCATCTGGAGCTGCCGCGTATTCATAAGGGCAATCTTCTGTTTTACAGTATTCCTTGATGATCTTATCTGCATCATCTTTAACATACAGATCATTTACAATCACAAATGCACTCTTAAGTCCTTTTCCAGAACCATCTAATGCCTCTAAACGTCCAACATCCCCTATCTTTAACTGATGATAGAAATCCGAAGCCGTTCCGGTTGCCTCATGCTGATTCGATTCTGCATGTAAGAATGTCTGCTCGGACTGTTCGCTTTCGCTGTTTTCTCGTTCGGTATTTTCTGTTTCGGATTTTATTTCAGTTGCTTCTGCTTCTACAGCAACTGAATCAGAGACATTCGTTTCTTCCTGTGAATCTTCACTATCTATGACGGAAACATCTCCGCTTGGCTGATCATCTGAACCTGTCGCTTCATCTGCTGTGATTGTCAGTGATCTTGCAATATGCTCGATCAATTTTTTCTGACTTCCAGATAATTTCTGGTATTTTTCTATATTAGCGCCTACGAACATTGTACACTCCATTCCAGAACCTTCCACATAGGCAAACTTTCCATCATATTTCCCGTAAAGTTCAGTCGTGAGCGTCACATCCCCTACTGCATCAGCAATCATTTTGTAAGAATCTTTTTTATTTGATTCTTCATATGCATAGCTGCTCCCATCTTCCGGTGTAAAGCAGATGCCGTTTAAGGTACTGTTTGTTATGGAACTGTCTACATCATCTGATTCGCTAAGATTATATGAAGTATCTGTAGAAACTGCGACTATGACAGAGCTCATGTTAAAAAGCATATAACAGCTGTCGCCGTTCTTATATAGATAAGTCTCTGTTGCTTCATAATCGGAATCCTGTGAAATGCTTGTTACAGCAGTTGCATCCGAAAGAAAGTTTTCTGGCATTTCAAACGTTACGCCGGATACAGCTGTTATCTCTGTGTATCCGCTTTTATGTGAAGAATATAGTGATCCGCACCCAGTCAGCATATTTACTGATGCAAAGATCAATAACACTGATACCATTTTCTTTTTCACAGATATGTCTCCTTCTATCTCGCATTGTAATGTTCCCAAGACTGCATGATCGATAATGCTTCAACAAGCTGGTCTTTCTGCATATATCCAAAATGGCAGTCTTCTTTTTTTATTCCCATTTCTTTTGACAGCCGGTAATACACTCTTGATTTTCCCGCCGTACTCATCCAGTGCTTGTCAAATTCTTCATGACATAACACCCGCAGTCTTCTGGTGTCTCCTGTCGCTAATATTCCTAATGCATCTTTTGGTCTGTTCTGGTGTGTTCCTACATATGCTCCACATTTCTGACATATATAACAATAACCGCTCTGGTATGGGCGAAGTCCGAATTTTTCCATTTTACCATATACTACTGTCCCACCGCAGTTACATCTTGTTGGTCTTGAATCAAACATGCGTCTCCTTTTGTCTTGTTTATTATAGCATATTTAAACAGATAAGTAAATGTATTGTTTTTATTCATAAAAACATATGTATTATACTTTTCGCTCTTTATTTTTGCAATAAATCCAACATTTTTTCATAAAAAAGGATCAGCATCTTGCTGATCCTTTAACACGTTAATAATTTCGATATTCTTCATAAGCCGACATATATTCCTGTTCAGAAATACGTTTCGGTTTATCTTCGTGACTATATTGTCTGAAAAAATATTTTCCCGTCTGCCATGTTTCCAAATTCACACGGTATTGGGATTTTCATGTACATATACCTCCCATTTCCACGTGCCCTTACTTAATTCTTCCGACACATATTCCTTTTTAACAGCACCTATCTTTTTTCTGCATTTGTAACAAATGTCATAGATGCTATTATCTTTTTCAATATATCGTTCATAAAATATATTGCAGCCACAGTCACATCTGATATCTTGTGCTGTATGCTGCCAGATACTTCCGTCCTCATTACATTGCACTTTTCCTTGCGACTTGGCTTTATCAATATATTTGCATGTCACTCCATAAGAGCAGCCTTCTCTTACGGAATCGCATTTTTCTTGCAAGTCAGTCCTGTAGTATCTGCATCTTGTGCAGAAATCTTTTACATTCTGATCGATTTCTCTATTCAAACTGATTAGAGATTTCATGAAATCTTCATATTTTTCGGCTTCTTCCTGCGTTAATTCCTTATTGGCGATCTTAGGATCTTCCAATACTACGATCCCTAACTTTTTTCGTATCTCTGCTCTGGTCATAATTTTTTCCTTCCCTAAAATATTACCGGAGCTTATGCCCCGGTAATACACCCATTAATTCAATCTTCATTTTCCTCCTCTGTATAACAGTCGCCACAGTACATTTCGTCTCCTGTGGTTCCACCTTCTAATTCAGAATCATACAACTCGCCACACTGCGAACATATCTCGTAATGATCCGGGATAAATTCCTCAAATCTGTATGCTTCCTGCAAAATGTAGATTACAAGAAAAGCCTGCTCATCTGTCATCCTTGGAAGGTGTGATTTTTTTGTGTAGAATTTTGATTTATTAATTTCAAATTCTACCTCTTTATTTGATTTTATGTTGACTTCTGATTCTCCTCTGAGAAGATCATACAGTTCTTTTGTTTGTTCCAAATTAAGCATACTCCCTGCTCCTTTCCATATAGTTAAAATATCTGGTCTCAAAGAAATCCTGCCTGTACTGATCCAGCAGATTATCCATATCTTCTAGATTATTTTTCTTTGCCAGTTTTACAAGTGACTGCCAATTGTCTATTACATAGTTATTGGCTGCTCTTATCATATCAATCCCATCCTCCGTAGTCTCGTCTATGTACGTTCCCAGACGGATACTCATACAACTGTAAAACATGAGTTCGGAGCTTAAATTATTGAGCAGCTTCTCATAGCTGTTCCTGTACCTTGTTCGAAGTTCTTCTAAAGGAACAGCTGCTCTGTTTTTTTGGTAAACAGTACAGAAGTGTTCAAGCACTTCTCTTTTTTCCTCTAACTGTTCCACTGTAATCCCTGTCATGATAAGCTGCCCCCTTCCTTTTATTTGTTTTTCTTGGCTCATCATCTTCATTGAAGATTTTTTCAAAAGGTACGCCGAAGATGATGGCGCACAAAATAAAAAATGCAGTTGCGCAGGATGCCATATCAGCATCTCCTCCTGCATAAATGCGAAGAGGAATGAATAACAACATTCCAACAAACGCTAACATTTTTGTTACTATTTTTTTCTTTTTTTCTGTCATTTTTTATACTGGCAGACAGACGGATTCCAGACAGCAAGCCTGAATATTCCGGCTACTGCCTTTTCCTTTCTTTTGTTTTTATTAGATCAGCTTTATCACAAAAGCTGTTATATAGATAAATAATTTATATAAAGCCTTTTAAGGCATAAAAAAAGAACGCATGTGCGTTCCGTTGACAAAAAATACCACGGACTTGTTGCCGCTCCGTGGTTTTATTATACTTTTTTTATAATGAATTTTATTTATATTTTTATATTATCACATCTTTTTGTTAAAGTCAAAAAACGTAATAGAAAAAGTCCGGAACAGAATAAATCTGCCCGGACCTTTCAGAATGTTGTTATGCCCCCTTAAAAAAGAGGGACTTTATATGTCGAACATGTCCTCCACTGATGTATAGCCATCAGTAAAGATTTTGTCCGATTCAATTGTTTTGGCATCAGATACTACCTGTCGTTCCTTAAACATATTTTTCAACAACAGACGTTTTAATCATACAATGATGTCCTCTGTTGTCTTTTTTTTCAAGGACAATCTCTGCCTTTTCGCCAACGATTACCTTGGCGTTAATGTAGCGGACGTTATGAAAACGTCCACCGTTAAAAATTTTATTTTCAGTGTCTAAACTGTAGACACTGTTTGATTTAGTTTTAAAAACTAACATCTATAATTCCCTCCTTAATCCGGCACAAATGATTTCCAGTTGTGCTATTTGTAGTAGTCTTCGGCTTCAAGCCAATAATTGACATATCCTTCATTCCTTGTCAGATTCAATGGTATATCCATTATTTTTCAGATCCTCGTATTCATCAAAACCTAATTTCATAGCTTCGATATCAAGATAATCCTCAAGTGGCATCGTACCAATGTTTGTCTTTACTTCACATACTCCTTCTGCTGTTTTCATGATATATTTTTTCTCTCTTTCTGCCTTTTAAGGCAATAAAAAAGAGCTGGCACTTTTACCTACTCTTTTTGTTTGTTTTATTTTTTTGTTTTTTAGCCAAATCTTACCTCCTAGACCGGCTTTATCTGAATAAAATTATAATTTTCATAAAAAAAAGAGCACATCATATTTGTGCCCTGTTAATATAAAAAAGCCTCTTCATCACACGTAGAAGAGTTTAATTATAATTTTTATTCATTTAATTTTATTTATGATGTAATCATAACATACTACTTATTTTTGTCAAGTAAAATCCTATTGAGCGTCATTACAGGCAAAGAAAAGGACCACACTCATATTGAGTATGATCCTTTAAAATTTATATTAATACAGATGAACAAAACGCTCCTTTATCTCCTGCGTTCTGCCCTGATTCCAAAACTGTGTGCCAATATATCCGCAGGTACGCCTTGCAACAGACATTCTGCTCTGGTCTCGGTTTCCACAATTTGGACATTCCCAGACAAGTTTTCCATGCTCGTCCTCTACAATCTTTATTTCTCCATCATACCCGCATGCCTCACAATAATCACTCTTGGTATTCAGTTCTGCATACATGATATTATCATAGATATACTGCATGATGGAAAGCACTGCCTCAATGTTATTCTGGAGATTCGGAACTTCCACGTAGCTGATCGCTCCACCCGGAGAAAGCTTCTGGAACGGAGCCTCAAATTTCAGCTTGTCAAATGCATTTATCTTTTCCGTCACATGCACATGATAGCTGTTTGTGATATAGTTCTTATCTGCAACACCCGGAATGATACCAAAGCGCTTCTGTAAACATTTTGCAAATTTATATGTTGTGGATTCCAGCGGAGTTCCGTAAACTGAATAGTCAATGTTTTCCGCTTCTTTCCATTTTGCACATGCATCATTTAATTTCTGCATAATCTTCATTGCAAAATCAGTGCCCTTCGGATCTGTGTGAGATACGCCTTTCATGTATCTTGTACATTCACACAGCCCGGCATATCCAAGTGAAATCGTGGAATAGCCACCATACAATAATTTGTCTATTGTCTCACCTTTTTTCAAACGAGCCAGTGCGCCATGCTGCCACAGGATCGGTGCCACATCAGAAGGTGTTCCCAGAAGTCTCTCGTGTCTGATCCTCAGTGCTTTATGGCAAAGTTCCAGACGTTTATCAAGGATCTCCCAGAAATAATCTTCATCCCCTGCTGACGTGCAAGCAACATCTACAAGGTTTAACGTGACAACTCCCTGATTGAAGCGACCATAATATTTATGTTCTCCCTCTTTGTAATTTGTTGCATTCGCAACGTTTCCTTTGGTTCTGTCTACCGTAAGGAATGACCGGCATCCCATGCAGCTATAAACATCTCCATTTTTCAACTTTTTCATGATCTTTTCGGAGATATAATCAGGAACCATTCTCTTTGCAGTACATTTGGCTGCAAGCTGCGTAAGTTCCCAGTAACGGCTTCCTTCACGGATGTTATCTTCTTCTAATACATAGATAAGCTTCGGGAACGCCGGTGTAACCCAGACTCCCTGCTCATTCTTTACGCCCTGGATCCGCTGTCTGAACATTTCACGGATGATCTTTACCATATCTGCTTTGGTCTTTTCATCCCTGCACTCATTCAGGTACATGTATATTGTAACAAACGGCGCCTGTCCGTTCGTGGTCATGAGCGTGATAAGCTGATACTGTATCATCTGTACGCCACGTTTGATCTCATCGTCTACCATATCTTCAACGATACATGCAAGCTGGGTTTCTGTTGCTTTTACCCCGGCTTTTTCCATGGATTCTCTCTGCTTTTTCATGTACTTTTGTCTGGATATTTCCACAAATGGAGCCAGATGTGCAATAGACATTGTCTGTCCACCGTATTGCTGCGAAGCAATCTGAGCAATCGCCTGTGTTGCAATGTTGCATGCTGTAGCAAAGCTCTTTGGCTTGTCTATCATCGTTCCGCTTATAACGGTGCCGTTCTGGAGCATATCTTCCAGATTTACCAGACAGCAGTTATGCATGTGCTGTGCAAAGTAATCTGCATCATGGAAATGGATAAGACCATCTTCATGCGCTTCCCAGATATCACCCGGAAGGAATACTCTTTTACATAAGTCTTTGCTTACCTCTCCTGCCATATAATCACGCTGTACACTATTGACGATAGGATTCTTGTTGGAATTTTCCTGCTTTACTTCCTCATTATTATGTTCGATAAGGGAAAGAATCTTATCATCTGTTGTATTATGCTGTCTCGCCAGTGCTCTTTTATAGCGGTATGTAATATAGCTTCTGGCTACATCAAATGCCCTGATCTGCATCAGTTCATTTTCAACCATATCCTGAATATCTTCAATATTCAGTGCATGTGGCGTTTCGTCCACTTTTCTTTTGATATGATCCGCAATTTCTCCAATCTGTTTTTTTGTGATTTTATTCTTTATCGTGGAATCATTTGCTTTAAACAAAGCATTTACGATCTTGTCTTCATCAAACAGATCTTCTGATCCATTTCTTTTTATCACATATTTTGCACCTGCTTTTTTCTCTGCTTCAGGATTCTTCTTTATTATTATCATATAACCTCTCCTTTCTAAAATAAACAAAACCCCAGACATGCTTGTCTGAGGTTAATTTGTTTTTATCAATATAATTTTATTAATGCTCTTATTTTATCATCGGAAAGAAATTATTGCAATAAACCATCAATATTCATTGTGGTTAAGTTTTCTGGTGATCTCTTTTGCCCGTATCACCAGATTTGCCTTTTTCGTTGCCACTTTACCCATGATAACTGCAGTATCTTTTTGTCCGAATACATTTTCAAGCGCTTTTCTTATTTTCTCACTGTCTGTATTATCAGAATAGATATTTACGATATTCTGTGCTATGATCCTCTCTGGGAACTCTCCTGTTAACATCTCCTTTTTCAGACCAAGATATTCCAAGACATCCATGTAATCTTCTTCAAGCGTTTTATTTTTTATCATTTCATCATATTCTCTGTTTATTACGGATTGGTCTTTTTTGAAATCCGTGGGATCACTTGCGGTATTTTCCTGTCCTTCCTGCTGTTCAGAAATAACATCTTTCTTTTCTGATATTTTATCAGCATCTTTCATTTTCTGATGCTTTTCCGGCATTTTTTCTCTCAGAGCATTTTCCTTTTTCACAGATACATCTTGCAGTTTTTTCTGTTTAGGAACATCCGAAAATCTGTCTTTCTTTTTCACGTCTCCTGCCATTTGAAGAAATACCTCCGGAAGTTCCAACTGTGGATCTACGGTCACATATTCCACATTTTTGTCATTTCTTCCTACAATAAGTCCAAGCATGAGATATTTTTCTGCATCATTTTCTGCCTCTATATATTCAATCTGTGCGTTTACATTTTTCTGAATCCCTATGTGGAGCGTAACCGGTATATTATCTTCATGTTTATAAAAGATATATACTTTTTCTGATTCATCCAGATATTCCATTCCAAGCAGTCCATTTTCTGAAAGATAATTTATCTGTGTGATATAACATTTATGAAGTCCAGCCATATTTTTTAATTCCTTCCACCTATGATCATATTATGTTTATTATATCACTTTTAAACATATCAGTAAAGTGGTGTTTGCATAACCAAAGTGAACACAAACTAAAGCCCCAGAGCTGTAACTCTGAGGCTTTAGATATTGTAAATGTCAATCCCCTATCGTGATGATTTCATGTTCCTCATTATCAGTATCAACCTGATAGCCCATTTCTCCTATCTTTGTATCCTTATAATGATAGATAGTCATAGTATATGTTCCCGCAGCAAGATAACTGTAGGTTGTCGTCAGTTCATGATTTTGGGTATCAACATCAAGCTCCTGCGATTCTCCGCTCTCATTCTCAACGATTCCCCATACATCTCCTTCTCCTTCATACTGTGCATAAAACTGGATATTTTCATCATCTTCTCCGATATAAAAACTTTTTGTTTCCGTGGAAGAATCTGCAGTTGCAGCGGTTGATTCCGCTTTGATGTCTTTTACTATAAGATCCTTTGGCAGTACATTGATCGTCCATCTTCCTGCAATAACTTCTGCTAACTCTATGCTTGCAGTTCCATTCTGTGGAACAAGATTATAAGTTGTTCCATCCGGAGACACAAGAATGCATTTGATTTCATCATCTTCATATTCTTCTGTGTCGTATTCCATATTAAAAGCTACATTGGTAGTCTTTGTCTGCACTGATACCATATACTGTTGTGAATAAGCTGCTATCTTTTCTTCCTCTGTTTCATAAAAAGGCTCGTTCATATCCACCGTTTCAACATTTTCGGTATTTTTTTTAAACGCATAATACCTATACAGTCCGCTGCCATTCATCATATAATACCCTGATTTTGCATCCTCCGGCATTGGAATTGCAAGATATCCATTTTTTGTCGTTCCGGCTTTCTCAATCTGTGAAATCTCATAAGACTGATAAAAATGCACATCTGCACTCATGGTCGCCGTCATATACTTTGTACCGGAGTAAAAGCCTATATCATAAGTTCCGTTCTGGTCTAATCCTTTGATTGTTCCAGACGAATCAAGCATATCATCGGTAACAGGTTCATCATTGATTGTTGCCAATCTTATCTGCTTGGATGGTGCGTTGTATAATATATCATATGCCGAACAGTTTTCAACGATCTGTGACTGGATGTTATAATCAATATATCCGTCCGAACTCATGACACCGCCATACAGTCCGATCGAATATCCAATATCCTTAAACCGTTCCAGCGTTATATCTGTAAGCTGTGTATTTTCAGACTGATATGCAATTACTTCATTTTTATACAAAGTCGGGATCAGGCTGTCATCTTCCATTGTCCAGAATAATCTGCTGTCACTCTGCATCTGGGTTTTCGCTGTTGCCGTTCCATTCGGGCGATAGACCACGTTAAAATCGGCTCCTGTCTTGACATAATATTTATCATTTTCAAGTTCACGGTCACTTAAATTGACAATTTTATACGCATCTTCCTCATTAACAAATATCTTGTCTGTACCGCATCCAGACAAAAGAATGGCAGAGCCTATCAAAATCCCTGCCATTAATGATCTTCTTTGTTTTTTATTTTTCATAAATAAATCAACCTCTTCTTATAATGCTTCTGAATTTTGAGAGAAAATGCGGACAGGCTAAAGGTACTGTCCGTTGATGATCTTATACATCGTACTCATGGAGCAGTTATACTTGTCGCACATTTCATTATAGGAGGGTTTTGCATAAATGCCACGATATCCGTGTTTTTCCCTTTCCTCTTTGTTATATTCCTTGCGGATCTGCTCAACCTGTTCTGGAGTAAAATGTTTCAACATGACATTCTTTCTTTTTTCTATGTAAAGATTATCAAATGCAATATTTGTCTCGTCTCCGTCTTTATTTTTTATAACATCGCATTTTGTCAGCTTCTGTCCGCTTACAGCTTCATACACTACCCTTGCAGCTTTTTTGTTGTATCTCTTGCCATTTCGAAAAAGCGTAACGATGCCTCCCTTTAAGACAGGGCGCTTATTCATTAGGATATCATAAATGCTTCCATCTCTGGATACTTTATAAGATCCATATTCATATAAGATTTCTTCTTTATTTTTATTATCTTTTAAATTATCCATCTATCATGCTACCTTTTCTTTTGTTGTGTATATTATAGCATTGTTCAACATATAATGCAAAAAAATAATGTTTCCATAAAATGTATTAGTTTGGCTGCCGCAAAGCATTTATCCGTTCAACATATTTTTTATTGATTTTGTTCTGGACTGCTTCTTTTCGCAGCATTTCAATTGCCTTTTCATGACTGTAAGCTTTTTTATAACAGCGATTGCTTACCAGCGCATCATAAATATCTGCAACAGTCACCAGCTGCACATATGACGGAATCTCAGTGGTTCCTAATGGATATCCGGAACCGTCAAGCTTTTCGTGATGCATCAACACGATCTGCTGTACTTCTTTATCAAACATATCTGCTATCATTTCAGCCCCGATAATGCAATGTTTGCGTATTGATATCATTTCCGTATCTGTCAGCTTACCTTTTTTCTCAAGCACATTCTTTGCAATGGCAGCTTTTCCAACATCATGCACCAATGCCCCTGTTGTTATCTTTTTAAGTATATCCAAATCCTGTGTGTAGGAATCTGCAATCATGGTACTGTATATAGCAGTTGAAATGCTGTGCATATAGGTAACGTATGATAATTCTTTCTCTATCTTTAATATCTCTCTTACTTCTGGTATACAGCGACATTCTCGTACTATATCCACCACCCAAAAACTTGTTGTCATAATTTGTTCCTATTTTTATGTCAGTAAATTTTTTAAGCTACTATTTTATGCATTACATTCCAATACACCGTTCCTTATATTTTCCTGCGCATACATATATTGGAACTGCTTAAAAATGATATAATATGGTTCCAATGCTGTCATGATTTCTTCTTTTGCCCCAGCAAGTTTTATATCTGCCACAGCACTGCTTTCAAAACAATCCGTAAAATCTGTGATCCGCAGGCTGTTCGTGGCTAATGACTGCAGAAATATCTTTTTTGATGTTTCATTTTCAAAAAAGATACCCTTGCTTATTTCATCTGTACACATTCCATTGACCGAGAATATGTTAAAAAATACCGTTTTGGCATCCCTTGACCAGTTCCTTTTTACTTCAGACATCAGCACATCCCCTGTGCGTATCCGGTATGTATCTCTTTCTCTCTTGCTGTCCGCAGATTCACTGCATATCTTCTCGGTAATCTGCTTGGAACTTTCCTCTGGCTTGTATCCGTCTAAGATCGTATTTATTTTTTTATTTTTTCCGTCACTCATAAATGTTTCATGATCTGACAGGAAAAGATTTTTCAGCATATATTCTGTATCCGTATCATCAATGATACAGCCTCGTTTTGCACATTCTTCGCTTTTTGTACATATCTTCTCACAATACATATCATATAGTATTGTTTCATCTATATACGGTTTCAAGAATTTTGCCAGCACTTCAGGACTCTTCGTGATCTGTTTAAATACCGTTTCCCCCATACTATTCTTCCCTCTTTCTATTATTTTACGCAATCCGCCGGGTTTGCTTTTCTTTCTGCACACTCAAACATAGTTCCGAGAAATCTCTTGTCCGTGACATCCGGGCAGTCCTGCTCATGATAATACAGCTTTCCGTCTGTTTCATCCTGCTCTACATAATATTTTTTTTCATCGGCCACATCAGATGCAATAAATGAATAAATGTTCGCATATACGCCCTGCGCATCTTTTTGTTTGCCTTGCATAAATGCTATTACATTTGGTTTATCCATAAGTTCCTGCGTATGGTCATTATCGCTTTCCGGAAGCACGATCGTATACTGCATTGATTCTTTGTTAAAGAAATCATTCTGTGCATTTATATAATAAGAAACCTGATCATTGATCTGCGAAATGATAGTTTCTGTTCTTTCAATTTCAAAGGTATCCTGGTCCGCCATGAACGAAAGATCCGATGGCTGCCCCATCTTTTCATATATTTCATCAAAACGTCCTTTGAGCTTTGTACTGTCTGTTTTAGACGTTACGGTAACGTAATGGTCTAACCGGTACCGCACCATATAATTTCCATAGTTTTTGTTCCATGTGTTTTTAGATGTTAATATTTCTTTATACATCGTGGCGTTATCACGATTTTTATACCACTGTGTATACGATACATAATACCCGTCCCAGTCAACCAGAAACAGGCATGGCACATAGAACTTTGCGGATTCCATTGCAGCTTCTGAATGGAAATTATAACAATCATCAAAGGTTTTAAAAAATTCCTCTAGTGCTGTTGTCCGGATTTCTTCTGTCCCAAATACTTCAGATGCTTTCTGGTCAACAGCAGCCATCGCAGAATTGCAGGAAGATAATACATTTGTTCTTGATATTACATTTTCCTGCTGCGTGATCTCCGTAAGTTCGACTTTATATCGAAACGGAAGAAAGAAGGCAGCCGCTATTATAAGTGCTATTAATATCCAGTTTTCAATCTTCACTTTTCTGCCTCCTGTTCTAGTTTGTTGTTGTTCCTACAGTCCCACCATAATTAACGATAAGCTGTTTTGTTACGTTTACACCGATAAAATCCATGATCTTTTCACTGGTGCTTTGTCCTGTTTTTGTAACTGTTACATAGATTCTGTCTCCGGTCTTCATCTTATACGGTACAGAATCATTTGCATCCAGATACATACTGTTTAAAATCTGCTCTGTTCCTGTAGACAGATAATCAAATTCTACTTCGCCACTGTCCCTGCTGAACGCCATTTTGGAATCATGTTCCATTTTGATCTCATAATGCCCCATGCCATATACTTTCTGCGAATACATTTCAAGCTTTTCCGGCGTTATCTGTCCGGTACTCATGCACTTGTCAGCGAAATCCGTGGTCATGGAATATATGTATGTTTCCTTTGTGCTTTCTAATTGTGAAAGGAACAGATACGGTATGATTATGAACAATACAAAGATTGATACGATATAACTTAAAATTTTTCCAAATGAGCTTCCCATAAATCCTCCGCGTTCCTTTAATTTTGTTTGAAAATGATCTCTTTTATCGTTCCATCTGGGGCGAAATTATAATTTCTGATGTATTCGGAATCTACATCAATATAATTTCTTGTGGCTATGGAAGCATCCACTTCCTTTATGTAGTCCATAAAGTATTTTCCATCTATCGTCAGCGCACTCAGATTGATCTGGTTTCCACCATAAGGGATCAGTATGACTGGAACATCCCCGTTTATCTCCTGCAGGTCTGCCACAAGCTGGCTTCCACTGATCACACCGTCATACTTTAATTTTCCATTATCCAGATAGCCGTCGTAAGATTCTTCCAATAACGTCTGCCTGATATTGTTCTTTTCCAAGACCTCATTCATGACAATGTTGTTGCTTACGACACCGTTTTTTGCTATTGCTACAATCGCCGTAACAGAAAAAAGGAACAAAAGTACATCAAAAATAAGATATATTAATCCAGTAATATTACTTTCTTCGTCCATCTTAATCTCCTGTTATAGTCCGGGTATGTTTCCACGCCCGGACAGGTTATTTTTACTGCTGTGTGAAAATGATTCCTGTGATCGTGCTGTTTGCATCACGGTTTAAGGTACATTCAAATTTACCATTCGGATTGATGTATGTAGCATCTCCTTTTTTCTTTGTAGCTGCGATCGCTGTATTGTTCGTCTGGGAATCTGTAGGATCTCCAGCCATATCAATAGAAGCATAGTTGTAGATTTTGTTGGAACCTGAAGCTGTGATTACCTGAATGGCGATCTCTGTGTTTGCATTTGCATTAAGGAATGATAAAACTTCATTTCCAAGGATTGTACGTCCTTCATAATCTGTATATTTGCTCTCTGTCAATGTGGTGTTGAAATTTGAAAGTTCATTCTGTGCCGAATCTGCTGTTGATTTTGCATTTCTGTAAAATGCGAATCCAAGTCCTGCAACAAGCAGAGCTACTACTAAAATTGCGATCAGTGATACGATTGATCTTGCATTATCTCCCATTGTGTTATCCTCACTTTCATTTTTATGTTTAATCTGTAATTACGTGATACTCTGAAACTCCGCATACATCTGTACTGCATATAATGACATAGGAACGAGCATGTAAAGAATAAGAGTTGCAAATACCGGTACATAAGAAGCGATACGTGCTTTGGAAGCTTTTTCTTTCAAACTTTCAGTCATTTCAATCTCTTTCTGCTTTCTGCTGTACTCTCTTTCCTGCTTGACCTCGTCAAATGCATCTATGACACCTACTTTGTCGATAGCTTTCAGGTTATCTACAAAGTTTGAAAATGGCTGATACTGTACCAGCGCCTGCATATCTGACAATGCTCTTTCCTGTCCGCTGTTTAAGTTCATGCGGCAGGTAGCGATCTCTTCCTTGAAACAGTAGGAAAATCTTTCCAGCCATTCCAAGATTTCCTCAAGATCGATTCCATCCATATACATAAGGATAAGGATAAGCGACTGGAACTGCAGCACCTCTTCCTGCTTCCTCATGTTGATCACAGGATGTTTGAATTTAAGCATCCATACCGGCACCATGTAGCCGACAGCTGCAAGTGCAAGTGCGATCAGGATATAGAACCATTTGAAATAGGTATTGTAATAATCAGACAGCCTTGAATCTACAAGTTCTGCAACCTGTTCTGCATATGTCTGTTTCAGTCCGGTTTCTTTCATGATCTTTAATGTAAGATCTTCCGGCTTGATATCATCTTTTTTGGACATTGCCGTGTATTCTTTTGCAATGGATCTCATGTTTTCACGATATTCGTCATTCGGTACCGTAGATGTGGCAAACGCTTCTGAAAAATCATTCAGATCATTAATCTTCTGAGAGATACCGGAGAAGAACAAGATCAATATGGTTACCACAAAAGTTACCACTGCAAAAGTTACCCTCTTTAAAAGGAACGCTTTTGGACCGGTATGGTCTCCCATACCTTTCATCTCGTTGTTGTAATAATTGTATCTGGAGAAATTTTTCCGGATTACTTTGCTCAAAAAATCCGAAATGACCGGGACATCTGCTATTTTTGCAAAGAGATCGTTGTCTTTTTCAATTTCTCTCTCTTTGTCTCGTAATGAGACAATGAGTGCATGTGCGATAAAGGAAAGAACAAATATTGCGATCATTGATACGATTCCGTAAATTCCAGAATAAAAGCTTTTCACTTCTTCCATGTTAGTCACTACCCACGCCTCAGCAGGTTTAACTGCGATCACAGGAAAAAGCGAGATCCATGACAAGCCCATAAATGCATATTTGCTTTTCTTTCTCATTAAAATATCGTCTGCCACATCCGCATGTAACTGTTCAAGGCCGGTAAGGAATTTACTTTTTCCGTCCACCAGTCCGTCTCCTGCTTCCTTGACAGAAGAACAGATTGCAAGAAATGTCAGCATCATCTTATCCGGACAGGTATCAATATACTTGTCTGTCTCATATTTCATGTTCGGGGATGTGATGATATCGTAAATGTTCTGTAAGTGAAGTCCAATTTCATAAGGTACTTCATCTATACACAGCAGGATAGCCTGATCTACATTCTTACATTCATGGTAGTGGTGTCTGACCTTCTGTATCGCATCCTGCAGCTGCTCCATGATCGTAAATTCCAGATTGTTGACGGAATTTGTCACGATCTCTGTAATAACAACATAGGATATGAGCAGTCCGGCGCATAAGTAGAATACACTTCCTTGACTGAGGATCAGTGTCAATGCTACTGCTATGAATCCTCCAAAGGTTCCTTTTGCAAGGATACGTGAAGTCATAAAGTTAATGGAATAACCATCTGCCGGGTATAACAGAGACACCTTGGATCTGACCTTGACAAAATATCTCTTTAAGAAAGGCATATTTTTATAAAGGTTATAGATCCACATAAGGTTATTCGTCTTTTTGCTGACTTTCCGTTTTGTGACAGTATCATCTTTTCTATGCTTTATTATTTTTACTAACTGGCTGACAAAGATCGCCATGCAGACGACAAAGATAATCACAATGCCTGCTAGTAAGATAATACTGTTTCCATCCATTCGCTCACCTCCGGTGTTATTGTTCCGTCAGATACATGCTCACACATATCAAGATCATGTAAAAATTCTTCTTCCTCTGCTTTTGTAAGCTTGGACATGATCTCATTTTTCATGTTTTCACTAAATCCGTTTACGAGAACAAATTTTCCTACTTCAAATCCCCACTCGTTATAGAGCTGTTTTCCATCTGCATCTGTCACAGGCACCCAACGAAGGATATCCTTTACTTCGAAAAGTTCCGGATCTGTAACCCTTCTCATGTATTCCGGTGCATCCATGAGAGTTTTGAACTCTGCTTCTTCTTTTCTGTTCTTATAATTCATATCTTCCATGAAAAAAGATGACGGATATTCTCTATCCTTGATAGGGATGATCTCTGTAATACGTTCAATATGTCTGTTACCTTTTACATTGACCAAGTGACAGTCAATGTTAACTACGTCTGCGACCATTTCAATCGCATCTTTTTTGTCTTTATACATTCCAAGTTCCAGAAGGTTGTTTGCAAGAGCATGTACTAACGCTTTTGCTGTCTTCGCATGGTGCGTACCTAAAGAGAATAAGGAGGCAACCGTTGAAGTCTGGATAAAGTGAGAGGTCTGCATTGCCTCTGCGATCTCTCCGATGATATTTACATCACCATTTGATTTCTTCTGGAAGTTCAGACCTTCCTGTGCTGATATTGTTCCGGTTTCCTGAAAAGCTACAATATTTCTATCCGGATAGGTATATCTGAGGTTCAACTCCGACTGAATCTCCTGAATACGCAGTGAGAACTCATGTGGTATGAAACGGATGGTTGATCTAAGGAATGTTGTTTTACCAGTACCCTGTGCACCAGTGATAAGAGTGTTTCTCTGTCCTTTGATGATCCATTTGATATATGTGATAGGGATCACGTTGTTTTCATCACGGATCAGTGCTGCCGGTTTTACGGATTCCGCAGAATCAAACTTACGGATTGAAAAATAGTAGGAATCTGAAAATGGTGGTCGTGATACGGTAATACGTGCACCGTTTATCATTGTTCCGATGATCTTCGGATTGTTTCTGCTTAATACGTGCTGTGACTGATAACGGTAAATATTGTTGACTACACGCTCTAATTCTTCCTGTGTCTCAAATGAGCAGCAATCTAACTGCATCTTGATACCACGGTAAGTGATCCATACGGATTCATAAGAGAATGGGATGTTTTTCTGCTCTGTCTTTGCTTTAAAGCTTCCACCCGGAGCACCGGATGCACCACCTTCTATGTTATCCACGGATGTTTCATTGAGCATATCCACCGGTCCAAGTCCTACATACTTCTCAAAGATCTTCTGTGCAAGAATCTCAATTTTATCATTGAAATCCAGTTCCACATGTCCGAGTTTTTCAGACATTTTCTCTGGATCAGTTTCAAAAAGAAGTGCTTTATATATGTAACGCATGATATCGCTGGTTACTTTGTATTTGCTCTCTCCGTTTTCAATGACTGGTTTTGTAAGATCCCATTCTTCCATCATCTCGTGAAAGCCTTTTGCACCAAATTTTTTATTGTAACAATACAAGACTATTTCAAATAAATCGTTGCCTTTTAGTTTTTCAGGAGAATCAAAGGGAATGATGGAATTGATGCTTTTGTTATCAATTTCATATTTTTCATTCATAAGCAGCTCTTTTATGTTGTTCTTTACAGTACGCTTTGCTGCTTCATCCCCGTATCCAGCATTTGTCATAGCCTGTCTCAATGATGTACGTCTACGTTCCTTTCGGATCATTTCCGTCTGCGTCATGTTATCATCATTGATATTTTTCTTTAATGTTCTTGAAAATGCCTGCGCTGTCTCTCTGATCAGAAATTTAAGATCAATCTCACCGGAATCAATTTCCTCAATGATCTCGTCCTCTGTATCAATGTTGTGCCATACTCTGTAAGCGACATAGACAATCGCAATAATTATCAGAACAATTAACAGATAATTTAATGCCATTAATTATTTCCTCCGTTAGTCGTTACGCTTTGTTCCACATTCAGGGCAGAACTTACCTTTTGATTCTGTCCCACATACCGGACACTGCCAATATTCGGATTTTGGCTTCTTTTCGCCACATTCCATACAGAACTTACCTGAATTTTCAGTGCCACATGATTTGCAGATCCAGATTTTTTTTATACCAGCATCTTTCTTTTCTGATTCAGCTTTTTCTTCTTCTATTTCCGGAGCAGTCTCTTTTTCGGTTTCCCCTTCCTTTCGCTCCTCAAACATAGATTTCATTTCTGATGCGGCTGCCTGCCTATCCGCAGTTTCTGTCTTTTTGCCTGTTTCCTGATCATCTTCCAAATCGGCATCTTCTAAACTGTCTGATTCAGGTTTTGCAGTTTTCTTCTTTTTACCAAATCCCAAAAGCGATTTTTTTTCAGGTTTCGTTTTTTCTTTAACATCACTGAGCTTTGGAGGCTCAATTGTGATCGTTACTGGCTGTTGGATCAGATCATTGTTGCCGGGCTGTAATGCATCTTCAATATCAAGTCTTTCTGTAGGCTCGTCTGAATGATCTTCAAAGGTATCCTGCGTATCTTCCGTTAAATCAGCAAGATCAAAACTCATCTGATCATCTTCTTCCGGTGCATCCATGGATTTTAAATAAGCTGGCTCTGTTGTTTCTGCCTTTTCCCAGTCGTTGGAAACTTCATAATCCCTATAATTAAAGTCCATAAGATAAGCTACGATATTTTTCACGTCCTCCGACCACATGAAATTTACATCTTCTGATGGAAGGTCTCTGTTTTTAAGCACAAAACCTAATACCCTTCCGGCATTTGTGGCATCCCTAAATTCCGTATTATGGGAAATTTTCATGACTCGCTGCTTTTTATTGCTCTTTTCAAACATGTTTTTTACGGATTTTAACGAAAAATAGGAAGATGTTTCAAAATCTGTCACAACATAAAGAATATCTTTTCCATACACAGGTGCTTTATTTGTATGCCCCTGTGTCAGACAGTAAACACTCTTATCAATGCTCGTTAGTTCATTTATGACTTTTACTGCCGCCAGATTATTGGATGGACACAAAATAAAGATATTTTCATAAACATCCTTTGCATTGCTGATCAAGTTGCTGATCTGTTCTGTTTTCATCTCTATCATGGATGAAAACGCATTACTTTTTGTAACAGTTGCTATATCAAGCATGTTTTCCATTCTCAATACCGGAGTACACATGCTGTCAAAATCTGCTTTCATAAGTTTGGAGGCGTCCACTGTTCTTAACAGTGCATCAATACCATCATCAGAAAATTCCAGTTCGTCCGTTTTAAATGTAGTACGGCTGTTAAGATTTACCATCATTGCTTCAACCGTATCTATATCTTTGTCAATTAGCTGTACAACAAGCGTTTTTGCACTTTTGGTCATTGCGGCCATAGCTGCAACAGCAGTTACGGTCGATACCACACCATTTTTTTTGCCGTTGTATCCTTGAAATGTTACAATCATTCTCCAATTCTCCTATCTCATTAATTTTTTCAGCATTTTTGCATTCGTGCTATAAATAACTGTTGCAAGTGTCTCGATTACCTCATACATCTGAGTACTTACTGCCGCAGATGCTCTCATATTATGTGTCAGACACACATATGCGCTGTAATCTTTGATATCAAATTCCATTTCCAAACAGTTTGAAGTATTGACATTTAATAAGGTAGAAAGTGTTTTTGCTGTGATCTTTCGGTTTACTTTGTCACGCTCGATCACATATGTGTTTTCTGGCAGCACTACACCGTTTTCTTTCAACTCATCCAGATATGTACGGATCTGCTTGATCTCTGTATTTTCACATCCCGGTGCAAGAATCTGGATGTCTCTCTTTCCATCATATCTAGGAGCAATTCCTTCATATAAATATACACAGTCAAATTCCTGTGCCTTATTTCCTAATTTATAATCTTTACAGATTGTAAGATTTCCAAGTGCCTGCATGTCACCGCCGTCATTTTTTTCAAAAAGAGAAAACATGTCATGCGTCATGCTGTTATCAATAACGAGAATCCTTTTTCCTGCATTAACACCAATCTTTACCAAATTGTAGATGATATCACATCTTTCTTTACCTATATATGAAATGATCATATTATTCAGGCAGAACGTCTCGTACTTTCGAGGTCACTGCCGTTCTCCTTTCTATTTAATTCCCGGAGGGGATTCCTCCGGGCTATTAGCTGAAACTTACTTATTGATTTGTACTTTCAGGATCTGTTGTTCCACTGTCAGAGGCACTGTCTGTTTCGCTGGAAACATCTGCACTTTCTGTGTCTGTCGTTTCTTCATTTGATGTAGCTGTGCTTGTAGAACCAAGAACGGACGACTTAGCAGTATCGGTAAGTCCGAATCCTTCTGATACTGCATCCAGTTCATCTTCTGTAAGAGTTCCAAGTCTCTGTTCTAGTGACAATCTGGCTTCAAGGTTCAAAGTCTCTGTTGCTTTTGTTACCACGTTTGGATCACTGTTAATTAATGCTATTGTGGTTTCACGTACAGGGTAGTTAGGTGTTGACGTCTCCTGAATGTTTTCTTCAACATATCTCGTGGTGTAAATTCTTGCTCCCGTTGTCATGTAAGCATCTACGATAGCTGAAGCAAATCGAAGAATTTCTTCTTCATTTAACTGTGATGTGAACACGCAGTTTTCAAGGTTTAAGTTTGTGATCTGTTTTTTTGAAAGAATCACATAATCTTCGCCATTTGGGAAGATCACACGAATATCAACAACATCATTTTCTTTCTGATCCGTTGTAAGGTTTGCAACAGAAATTTCGTAATCCCTTGTATCATTATCTACAACCACATCCGTTACCATGTTATACATGACCGGAACACCTGCTGCGATATCTACTTTTGCCCTGGTGTTCATCTCACTCTCCGTAATGTAATTGTAAGATTCCAAGCCGGTATATACCGTCTGTTTTTCAACATTGGCATTTTCTCCGGTATCTGTCACAATGTCTCCTGCATTGATAAGATCTGTCGCGACATATACTGTCTGCTGGTTATTTGATAATTCTGTCTGATACATTGTATTAGCTGCTTTTAAATCCTGAATTTTTGAATACTCGAAAAATGAACAGATGATCAGTGCCAATAAAACAATGACTACGATCATAATGAGCATCCTGTTTCTTTTTTTTCTTTTCATACTGCCTCCGCTTTTGTTTCCTTAATTAATATGTATGATGTTACCATACAGCCATCTTTCTTCATCCTTCTTGTTGTAGATATCGACAATACATGTTTTCCCGATTGCCGGAGTCCCCGTTGGAGGAATTTTGCATACACAGTCCATTTTGTTTTTTAGATTAACAAACACACCCGTTGGAGTAATATTTTTGATCACTCCAAAGCATCTGTCTCCAATCTGGAACTGATCATAATACATTGTAGAAGGATCTGGTTCTGCCTGACGTTTACTTGCATTCAGGTGAATGAGCGTATGCGTCTTATTATTTGCTTCGTAAGTCACTTTTTTGATATCTGAAACCTTAACAATGAACGACTGTCCAACTGCATAATCAGGTTCCGTATTGATCGGACCAAGTGCCGTATGCGATAATTCTTTTGAAAGAATTGTTGCTTCTGCTCCCATGACATCCACTTTTACTCTGTCCCTTGCTGAAGCAACGACTACTGCTTTAACAAGACAACCATTTACAATCTCTGGCGCACCATCTTTTTGCTTATCGATATAATTTCTCTTTGCAATCATTTCCATCGCATCGATTCTTGATGCATATGTATATCCTGCATTTTCATCCGGAGAATATACCGTAAAACCGACATGGGATCCGATTCTTGACGAAAGTTCCGAACGGAAGTGTTTTACGCCTTCCGCTGAAATCTCGTAATCTTCAGGTTTTAACTCAAAAAACTCATTTGCCGGAATTTTAATGATAAATTGTCCGTCTGTATCATCCAGAGAAGCTGTCATGCAGTAGCCGACTTTATCATCTTCACACATTCCGTCTATAGTACCGTAAAGGATCTTTTTCTGTGGCATAGATCTGGATGCAAGCACAAGCAGATTGTATTCGTCTTTTCTCTTATCTTTTACTGTTTTAACCTTTTCGCCACTTGATACGATCTTTTCTTCATTTTTATAAAGCTTTTCTTTCTGCTCTTTTGTGGCCGGGTGCAGACGTCTCTTTTCAAAGATATGTGCCAGAATATCTTTTTCTTCCTGCGTCATATCATCTGGATTGATTCCCATTGCTTCTCCGACTTTTTCTAACTCGGTTTTTGCATTGTCCCTTTCAACCTGTTCGTTTTGTCTTGTTGAATTTTCCTCAAATTCGGTTTCCGGAGTTTGAACATTATCAATTGTTTCATCCGTGTTAGGCATGTTATCCACTGGTTTTTTTGCCATTTTTTGTCCTCCTATAATAGCGTTGGTTTTATTAATTTACGTTTATTATATCGTTTATTAACATTTTCGCAATAAAACGCATATTTTTGTTCAAACCTGACCACGCACTTACGCCTTTTGAAACTCCGCAAAGCACTTTCAAACACATATTATGGTTGCTGCTTGCATTTTTTCCGTTAATTGTATTTCCAGAACTGATATTTCATATCTTTTATCTCATCAATTAAATAGAATTTAATCGTCGTCCTCGTATCTGCATGTCCTAACAGCTTACTCACTAAAAGAATATTTCCTGTTTTCCTATACTGAACAGATGCAAATGTTTTCCTATAGATATGTACTGTTGCAGTTACAGCACATCCTGCTTCCCTTGCTATTTTCTTTGCCATCATGTCCAGTTTCGTTATGGATATTTTGTTGTCATTTCTTATATTTGTCAGCACATACCCACTCGTCCGTCCATTCAGATACCGTTGCAGCACAATCTTAGCCGAAGGGGTTAAAAAGCCTATCCTTTCCTGACTGGTTTTTTCGCCCCAGATCTTTACTTCGTTTTCATTGAAATCAATATCTTCCACTCGCAATATGCTAATCTCTCCTACACGCATGCCCGTTGACATCATTAATTCAAACAGTGCACTCTCTCTTAAATCCTTTGATGCAACAATCCTGCACTTTTCTATTTCCTCGTCCGTAAGCCTTTCCTTTTTCTTTTGTACCGGGCGCACAGGCTCTACCTCCCTTGATATGTCATTATCTATGAAATGTTTCCAATACGCCCATTTGAAAAATGCCGTAAGATCCTTATAAATACTTGCCATATAATTTGGAGATGCATTTTTTCTTAAATTCATATACGCAAGATAATGGCTGATATCATCTCCTGTTACGATGTTATATGTTTTGTTGTTAAATAAGAAAAACCTTTTTAATGTTCCAAGATATTTTTTTGCCGTGCTTTTTTTATTGCTGGTCGCTATATTATCTATCCAGTATTTTTCCAGAATCCATTCGTTTCCCCTTACATCTGTTGATGGCAGTTTTTCTGCACTGGTTAGCTCGAAATCAGATAATTTGATTGCCAGCACCATTTTCAGCTTGTTCAATGATTCCTGCTCTAAGATGGAGGTCATTTCATTAACTACACCATTAATAAATTCTTGTTTTTCCATGTGATATTAATCTCCTGTTCTTTTGTTATATTTACAACTATATTAAGACAGCAATTTTATTCTTGTATATGATTAATGTCTTTATTTACCAGTGGGATTTTTATTAGATTTTGAGAGTAAACCAAAGTTTACACCTATTTTCCATATATTTTTCTTAGTTTAAGGGAATACACTCTTAGCATATAAGAATTAGTTTTCTGATATTATTTGATATGCAATGATTTTTTCTGATTAAATATATATAGTATTTCTAATTTCAAACATAAAGAGCATGTATACTTATTATTTTGCCGTTCGAAGTGAGTATAAACTTTGGTTTATACCTAAAAACTCAACTCATTTTTGATGTATTCTGATTGGTTCATTGCAATCACTTTTGGCAATTTCTTCAAAACACATCCTCGCTGCAACGGCAGTTTATTCCCAGATTGGGTGGAATTACCTCAAAACTGGATTCTTTCAATCCCTATAGCTTATAAGATTGATGTAGGTGGAGATATTAGAACAACAACAGAGAATATAATTGTAACTTGCCAAAATAATAATATATCATTAACTGGAGGATATAGTGCTGGAGGAAAAGCCGCATACAGTTGGACTGCACGGGGATATTCTTATACGTCAAATAGTTATTTTTCTATTGGCCAGCCGACAATTTCTTGCAATGGACAAACTCCGAAAGATTTTAATATTAGTATACGAATAAATTCTCAAATCTATGATTATTCTGACTGGGACGGTTATGGTGGTGGCTTTGTAACAGATAAAGGCAATGCAACGAATCAAGATGTTTCTGTGTATTGCAGAAGTGGAGTAATAACATATTCACCTACTGTTGAGATTCATACGTCATCATATGGAGACAGTACGACTAATGATGGTCATACCTTGATGAATGAATTTCACTTAAACAGTATGACACTTATTTTAAAAGAATTTTTGTAATTTAATAAGAGAGTATCTCAAATGATACTCTCTTATTTCTATTTCCAATATTGAATAGTTACACTGCTATCTATATATGGGCCTCCAGTATTATCATATCTAAACGCTGCAAAACTTACATTTTTATCAGACAATACAAAAGTCGAACCAATATAATCTTCTGTAGTATAGTTTGTCCCATTAATTGTAATAATACCATATTCTGATGGCGCAGGACTACTTTCTGCTATAATTTTAATGTAATTATAACCTGAAAGATTCAACGATGTTCCTTGTGTTCGAACTAAACTATACCAGCCTCCACTGCCATTTGAGGTTGTAAATTGTATTGTTCCATTTCCTTGAGCAGTTAATGTTGATGTATGTATAGCTGGATTCCAATGCGCAAAAACGGTTATATTTTCGTTTCCCATCTTTGTTGTGTTATTTACTTGAGTTCCACCTGTTATGGTTGTATACCATCCTGCAAAAGTGTAATCAGATTTTGTTGGAGTTGGTAAGTTTCCATAGTTTGCGCCATAAACCACTTTTCTACTTGAATCAGAACAATTTCCACCGTTGGCATTAAAAGATAATATATAGGTTTGTAGTTCCCAACTAGGTAGTAAATTGCCGGAGATATTAAATCTGTTCGGCAGTTTATCTCCAAGTTGGACACCTAATCCATATATTCTTACTTTTAATGCAAATGGTGGATATTGTTCTGAATCATCACGAATTGTATATCATGGTGGACAATATGGTACACTTCCGAATGCAACTAGACCTGGATTTTCTTTTGCTGGATGGTTTACATCACCTAATAGTGGTGTACAAATACATGATTATAATACAGTAATGGCTCAAAGTTGGACTTGTTATGCTCATTGGATACAAACCGATTTTACGGCGCCAACTTTATCGAGAAACAATGTTACAGCGGTTACTGCAGCTGGTGGTGGAACACCTTATTTTTCCGTAACCTACAATGCAAGTGATGATTCCGCTGGAGTAAATAGCTATTACTGGGGTACATCTGCGCCAACTGCTTCTTCTGCATGGAATTCATGGTCTGGTGGAAATATAAGTGTAAACATTAACTTATCACGAACACAAAATTATGTGCAGCAAGGAACCTATTATTTTGGCGTAAGAGATAATTGCGGCAATATAAATTACACTCCATTTAAATGGTTGATGACTTGGTATGATGCAAGTACCGGTTGGGGTATTCAAATTCCGACTGGTGGCTTAAATTATTACAATTGTGGCGAAAATCATTGGGGTACAATTTGGATAAAAGATCAATCCAGAAGTACCAAAATTGCAGAATTTCAAGCAAACGGAGGAAATTCTGGCACATTAGATGGCAATACATCCGTCTGGATTGGATGGGAGGCTTTTGCATTCGCTGCTTGGAATTAATTTTATAAAAAGGGGCTGTGAAAAAAGAATAGTCCCGAAAAAAAAGAAAGACCAAGAGTTTATAATGAACTCAAGGTCTTTCTTTCTGTTATA
>OGHZ01000047.1_pt1 | contig 111207 bp, 125 predicted proteins | sample 1571661 | NCBI WGS metagenome assembly OGHZ01 (sample SAMEA2582040, study PRJEB24529) | metagenome | biome: Human gut stool | place: China | collected 2011 | reverse complement strand
GTAAGAAGTTCATTGTTTATATGAATGGTCAGGTGACTAAGGTGAAGGGTAGTGGCAAGAAACAAGTTGAACCCGGTTGTGAGATAATTATTCCTAGTAAGGCTAAGAAGAAAACTAATATCGGAAACATTTTGAGTTATGCTACTACATTCAGTACTTTGGGAATGATGGTTGCCTCTATTGCTAATTTAATAAAAAAATGAATTCTTGATTCTTATGATTGAAAATCAGTATGTTAGTAATGGGAACTCATCATTGGGAGAGAGTGAGAAACATCGAAATGGAATGGAAGTTGGTTTAATTGATATTTTCCGCAATATAATTGACATTCGTAAAACGATATATAAGGCTGTGGGAATAGGGATGCTTGTTGGTATTATTGTAGCATTGAGTATTCCAAAACAATATACGGTAAAAGTTACATTATCTCCTGAAATGGGTAGCTCTAAAGGTGGAAATGGCTTAGCAGGACTTGCGGCTTCTTTTTTGGGAAGTGGAGCTAGTTTGGGGGAGAATTTGGATGCTTTAAATGCCTCTCTTTCATCTGATATTGTAGCTTCTACTCCTTTTTTATTAGAGCTTTTGCGGATGAAAATTGGTATATCTTCTGCGGAATCGAATAATACTTTGGAAGCCTATTTGGGTGAACAATCTTCTCCTTGGTGGAATTATGTGATTACTATGCCAGGTATTATTATTAGTGGTGTGAAGGCTTTATTCACAAATGAAAATAATATTATTACTATCGGAGAAATAAAAAAAACAACTATTGAATTGACAAGAGAAGAAACAGATAAAATAAGTTCATTAAGAAAAGCAATAACTGCATCAGTGAATAATAAAACTGCTATTACTAGTATCTCTGTAACTTTACAAGATCCGGAGATTGCTGCGATTGTTGCTGATTCTGTAATTCATAAATTACAAGAATATATTATTAATTATCGTACTTCTAAAGCTAAAGAAGACTGTGCTTATTTGGAAAGATTATTCAAAGAACGTCGGTTAGAATATTATATTGCACAAAAGAAATATGCTAGCTATATGGATACTCATAATAATCTGATTCTTCAAAGTGTACGTACTGAACAGGAAAGATTACAAAATGATATGAGTCTGGCTTATCAAGTATATAGTCAAGTGGCTAATCAGTTGCAAGTAGCTAGAGCAAAAGTGCAGGAAGAAAAACCTGTATTTGCAGTTGTTGAACCGGCAGTAATTCCTTTGGAAGCTTCTAGTATTGGAATGAAGATATGTATATTGCTATTTGTTTTTCTATCCGTGTTTTGTGTAATTAGTTGGGAACTACTAGGAAAAGAAATATGGAATAGATTGAGAATAAAACGCACAAAGAAATAAATCGTTTCATAAACTTAATGTCTAGTTCTAAAAATAATCTTATAGCAAAGAATACAATGATGCTTTATATTAGATTAAGCATCGTTATGATTGTATATTTATATACTTCTAGGATTGTTTTAAAAGCTTTAGGTATAGAGGATTATGGAATTTATAATGTCGTTGCTGGAGTTATAACTTTATTTTCTTTCTTTAATGGAGCATTAAGTTCCGCGACCTCTCGTTTTATTACTTATGAATTAGGGAGGGAAAATAGAATAGGATTAGAAAAAAACTTTCGTACAGCTTTTACTATACATCTAATACTAGCTGGGATTATTCTCATATTAGCGGAGACAATAGGACTATGGTTTGTGAATAATAAGCTGATTATACCTGTTGAAAGATTGTTTGCTGCTAATATAATTTATCAATTTTCTGTTCTTAGTTGTGTTGTGACAATTATGCAAGTCCCATTAAATGCAGAAATAATAGCTCATGAGAAGATGACAATTTATGCATATATGGGTATTTTAGATGCATCAAGTAAATTACTTATAGCTTTTTTTATCAATACTTGTAATAGTGATAAACTTATAGCGTATGGTTTTCTGTTATTTGTAACTACTATTCTTTTATTTTTAGTTTATCATATTTATTGTAAGAGAAAATTTGGAGAATATAATCCTAGTCTTTTTTATGATAAGAGTACTTTTAAAGGTATGCTTAGCTATTCTGGGTGGAGTTTATGGGGAAGTATGGCTTATGTTTTGAAAGATCAAGGAGTAAATATGGCATTGAATATTTTTTTTGGTCCTGTTGTGAATGCTGCGCGTGGTATAACTTATCAAGTAAATACAGCTCTTAATAGTTTTACTCAAAACTTTACTATAGCGATGAATCCACAAATTGTGAAATCATACGCATGTAATGACTATAATCGAATGTTTCTACTCTTCTTTACAGGGGCAAAGTTTTCATTTTTTCTATTGTTATTATTTTCTATTCCAATTATCTTAGAAACAGAATATATATTAGCGATATGGTTAGGACAAATTCCTGAGTATACAATTTTATTTATTCGTTTGATTGTTATTAATTCTCTTATTGAGTCGTTCACATATGTAATTGGTGCAACTGTACAAGCTACAGGAAACATAAAATTATATCAGGTTATGGTAGGAGGGTTATTGTTGCTAAATCTTCCTATCTCTTATTTATTTTTGAAATTAGGCTGTCCGCCTTATTCTACATTTTTGGTTGCAATATTACTATCAATAATATCAATTTTTATTCGTATAATAATTCTCAATTTTTTAATTAAAGTTTCAATCAGTCATTTTTTTATTAATGTATTAGGTGTATCAATGCTTGTGGGGATACTCTCATGTATATTACCATATTGGATTCACAATATGATGAGTGAAGGATTAATACGCTTAGTTTGTGTTACTATCTGCAGTACATTCAGTATGCTTATTAGTTCTTGGTTTATAGGACTAAATCATAATGAAAAGTTGTATATTAAATCTGTTTTAATAGGAAAATTAAAAAAAATGATTTTATGAGAGTTAGTAAAAGAATTATATTTAGTTTGATATCTATTATTGTTGCATTAATAGTAATATTTTCTGTTTATATTTATGTTTCAGTTCCTATACCTTCAAATTCCCCAAATAAGATTGTACAAATAAGTTTTGATGATGTTTATCTTTGTATAAAAGACTTGAAAGATACTTTGCGTTATACCTCTGTTTTTCAACAACCTTTTTTAAAATCATTAAAAGAATTGCATGATGTCTATGGTGCAGTCTTTAGTCTTTATGTGTATGAAAAAGCGGATAATTTTGTAATAACAGAAGTTCCTGATAAATTTAGAAATGAATTTATAGAAAATTCAGAATGGTTGAAGTTCGGATATCATGCTATTGAACCACGTTTTGATAAAAAAGAACAGTCGTTAGAATTTGAACGTTCTTTTTTGAATGTAAAAAAATCTATTTTACATTGGGCTGGAAAATCTTCTTTAGCCCCATGCTTGAGATTACATTATTATTTTGCAGACGATAATATGATTGCTATTCTTAAAAAATATAGGGTTTATCATTTATTAGGTGCGGATGATGAAGGGAGGATAAGTTATAATTTGAATCGTTTGCAAAGTGATAGCTTATATGCTCTACGAGTATATACTATCATAAGACAGATATAAGAATAGAAAGAATGGAATGTTTTCCTTTGGAATTATTAAATTATCAAAATAAAGATACGATTACGCTTTTTTCTCATGAATGGGCAATGAATGGACATAGAAATATTCTTAATAGAATAAAATTGAGACAATCAATTAAATGGCTGGCTAAGAATAATTATAAATTTAGTTTTCTAGAATAATATGGATAAAATTAAGAGGTATATTGATTGTTATGTTCCCATAACAACCTGTACTTTACGTTGTCATTACTGTTATATTGTACAACATGGGTTATTTGCTAATAAGGTACCTAAGTTGAAATATTCTGCTGAGACTGTTAGAAAAGCTCTATCTAAAGAAAGGTTAGGAGGAACATGTTTAATTAATTTCTGTGCTGCTGGTGAGACACTTATTTCAAAAGAATTATTAGAATATGTTCGCGCTATTCTAGAGGAAGGGCATTATGTAATGGTTGTAACTAATGCTACTATTTCTAAACGTTTCGATGAAATTATTTCTTTTCCACCAGAATTGTTGAAGAGGTTATTTTTTAAATTTTCATACCATTATTTAGAACTGAAAGAGAAGAACTTGTTAGAGCGTTTTTTCTCTAACATAAAAAAAATAAGAGACGTAGGGTGTTCTTTCACTTTGGAAGTAACTCCTTCGGACGAGTTGATTCCTTTTATTGATGAGATGAATCAAAAATCACTTGAAGAAGTCGGTGCAATACCTCATGTTACGATTGCTAGAGATGAGAGAGATCCTGAAAAATTACCAATTCTAACTTGTCTAGACAAGGAGGAATATAATAAAATCTGGGGTAATTTTAAATCTGCTATTTTTGATTATAAGATGAAGATTTTTGAGGTGAAAAGAAAAGAGTTTTGCTATGCTGGTGATTGGTCTTTTTATCTAAATCTTGGAACTGGAATAATGACTCAATGTTACAAATCTTTGATTCATCAGAATATATTTGAAGATGTCGAAAAGCCTATAAACTTCTGTCCTATCGGTAATAATTGTTTGGAATATCATTGTTATAATGGTCATTCATATATAGTATTAGGAGATATTCCAGAATTGGATGCTCCAACTTATGCTGAGTTGAGAAATCGAATATGTAATGATGGTAGTGAATGGCTTAAACCTGAAATGAAAAGTTTCATGAGTACGAAATTGTATGAATCTAATAAAGAATATACAGAACAGGAGAAAGAGGTGATTAATAAAAGAATATATAAGTTAGCAGTTCAAAGAAAGATAAAAGAGAAAGTTGGAAATTCAGTAAAAGCAATTTTAAAGCATATAATAAAATGAATTTTTCAGGAAAGGTGGCTTTTTTGAGAGATTTGATAGTTAATACGTTGACTCCTTTGATATCGGATTCTTATGTATTATGGGATTTACCTTATTATACTAATATCGGAGATATTTTGATTTGGGAGGGAACTGAAAATTTTCTAAAACAACTGTCTTCTCAATGTATTTCAAAATGTTCATATCAGACTTTTAGTTATAAGCCATTACCCAAGGATACAACAATTTTATTGCAAGGCGGTGGGAATTTTGGAGATCTGTGGCGTGTACATCAAGAGTTTAGATTAAAAATAGTAGAACTATATCCTGATAATAAGATTATTATATTACCACAAAGTGTTCATTATCAGGATACAAAAATATTAGAGAGAGATGCAGAGTTAATGGGAAAACATTCTAATCTAACTATCTGTGTTCGAGATACAAAGTCTTGGGATATATTAGGCTCATATTTCTATAAAAATAATTTATTGTTATTACCTGACATGGCATTCTGTATTTCTCAACAAACTTTAAATCAATATAGTGGAAAAAGTACTTCTAAGGTTCTGTACTTAAAGAGAAATGATATTGAATTTTGTGCGAAAAATTATGAAAGTTATATTATAGAGGATCAGCATCTGGTAGATATAAGGGATTGGCCTACTATGGAGTTTATATCTATTCGATTTAAAATATTGGGTAAGTTGATTAATTTTCAACAATACAAGCTAGCAAATGCTTTTGCTTCTATTTTTTTGAAAACATATTTAATAAAAAAAGGAGGAAGATTTCTTTGTCGTTATAATAAAATATATACAACAAGATTACACGTTGCCATTTTGGCTATTCTATTAAATAAGCCTTTTGTTTTTTTCGATAATTCATATGGAAAAAATAGGTTCTTCTATGAAACATGGTTGAAAGATTTAGATAATATATACTTTATTGATTAGTGATATGGTAAATGTTTCTATAATAATACCCGTCTACAATGTAGAACAATATATTGAAAGTTGTCTGTATTCAGTTATAAATCAGACATATAAAGGAACTTTAGAGTGTATTATAGTAAATGATTGTACCCCTGATCAGAGTATGGAGGTTGTCAATCGTCTTTTATCTGTTTATCAAGGAAATATTTTATTTAAAATAATAAATCATCAGGAAAATAAAGGCTTGTCTGCTGCAAGAAATTCAGGTGTTAAAATTGCGAAAGGAGATTATTTATATTTTCTGGATTCTGACGATATCTTAGTAGAAAATACCATTGAATTATTATCTAACCTTTCTTTGCAGAGTTTTCCTGATGTTATAATGGGCGATTTTGATTTGATTGGAGATAATCAATATATACCAAGATTAAATACAAGTGTTGCTATCTTTGATAAGCAAAAAGAAATATTTAATGCCTTTATTTCGTATAGTCTATATGAAATGGCTTGGAATAAACTGGTGAAAAAGAGTTTTTTTTTAAAATATGACTTGTGGTTTCGCGAGGGGATAATACATGAAGACTCGTTATGGTCCTTTAATCTTTTCTATTATTGTAATAATCTAAGAGTCTGTTTTCAAAGGACGTACCTTTATCGTGTTCGAGAAAATTCAATAATGACGGATCCTAAGAATATAATAAAAAGTTTTAATAGTTATTGTGAAATATTTTTTTTGAAAATAAATTTTATAAAGGAAAAAAGACTGTTTTATGAGTTTCCTTTATTAGTTAAATATATGGTTGATGCAAAGTTTTTACTTGAAAAAATAGTTATTGAACAGAACTTAGATAAGGAGACATACACGAGGCTTAAAAATCAGCTAGGAATATGTTATATACTAGAGAAAGATCTTACAATAATAACAAGACTAAAGTTGTTATTGTCAAATTTGCCCTTTAAAGTGTTCAAATTAATGCTATTCTATTTTTTCAAAAAAATAAAAGAATGAAAGTGTCAATTATAGTTCCTGTATATAAAAGTGAACCTTTTTTGGAAGACTGTATTAATAGTATAATAAATCAGATATTTACGGATTGGGAACTGATTTTAGTTGATGATGGGAGCCCTGATTTTTGTGGGAGAATTTGTGATTCGTTTGCTGTAAAAGATAGTCGAATAAAAGTATTACATCAAAAAAATTCAGGTGTCTCTGTTGCTCGAAATAGAGGGATATATCAAGCGAAGGGAGAATATATTTGTTTCGTTGATTCAGACGATTTAATAGAACCGGATTTTCTCAATTCTTTTTGGATTGGAGAAGAAAATGCTGATCTATATTTACAAGGCTATAAAATTGTTAATGAGGATAAAGAAGTACAAAATATCATATCCTTTAGCGGAATGGATCAATTATCTGTCAGAGAATGGAAATCTGTCTACATATTTGCAGAAGAAAAACACATATTTAATTCACCGTGGGCACGGTTGTTTAAAAGACAAATTATAATTGAGCATCATATTCAATTTGATTCTAGCCTTTCTTTTGGAGAGGACCATGTTTTTTCTTTACAGTTTTTATTATATGTACAAACATTATCTTTTATACAGAATTCTGGTTATTTATATGTGAAAAGAAAGCAAGAGTCTTTAACTTCTGCCTTCATTCCACATAGTATGTTTATTCGCTATGTTAGGTTATCCTATAATTTACGTATTCAGAATTGCGAGAAACATGAAATAGCAGAAAAACATTTTATGACGTTTATTGAAGTAGAAAAGAATGTATATGTTTTGCGTGCTATTTTATCTCTTTTTAGTGATAAGAAATTATCTCATAAAAAAAGAAATGAACTTTTATTTTTCTACTTGAATGAGTTGAATAGTTCTGTTGCAATATCCTTTATGCCTGGGCCTTATAAAATCGTTTTAGCTATTTGTGAATTATCTCCTGTGTTTTTTTTGATTAGTTTCCTACGCTTCTATTTAATAATTAATGAATTACGATTATACATTAGAAAAATATTACAATAATGATAAAGAAAGTAATGTTGGTGTTTGGCACAAGGCCTGAAGCCATAAAGATGGCTCCATTAGTCAAAGAGTTTCATAAATATTCAGAAACAGTAAAAACTTTTGTTTGTGTAACAGGACAGCATAGGGAGATGTTAGATCAAGTACTGAAACTTTTTAATATTCAGCCTGATTATGATTTGAATATTATGAAACAAGGTCAGGATTTGTATGATGTTACAACTAGGGTTTTGCTCGGAATGCGTGATGTTTTAAGAGAAGTTCATCCTGATATTGTGTTAGTTCATGGTGACACAACGACATCAACATCTGCGGCTCTTGCTGCTTTTTATCAACAAATACCTGTTGGACATATTGAGGCTGGATTACGAACATATAATATTTACAGTCCTTGGCCGGAAGAAATGAATCGACAAATTACAGGACGTATTGCTACTTATCATTTTGCTCCTACTTTATTAAGTAAATCAAATTTATTGAGTGAAGGTATACCAGAAGAACGGATTGTTATAACTGGTAATACAGTTATTGATGCTCTTTATATGGTGGTTGATATGATAAAGCAAAATAAAACTTTAAATGCACAATTAGCAGATAGTTTGAAACAGGCTGGATATGATATTAGTCGATTGGAAAACAAGAGAAAATTAGTATTAATAACAGGGCATCGCAGAGAAAATTTTGGAGAGGGGTTTATGCAGGTTTGTATGTAAGGGGGATAAAACGAAACTGTAAACTTATACCATAGATAAGAACTGCATAAATAGCTGATAAACAAAACAGTGAGGTCGATTTAAAAGGAATGACAGCCAAAACGAAACGGTTTACATTGGTTTACGTTGACTTTACGTTTATACCTGTTTGAACGCCCTGTTTGAACGGATCGGTTTACATTGGGCACTTTAAATAGAAGGTTCCTATTACGCCATCGACAGAATGTACAAAGAATGACGCTGTAAATGAACGGCGCTATGATAATACAAGGTTTAAGCCGCTGTGTAGCCATTTGGAAGGCGATACGGCGGCTTTTGTTATATTCCAAACCTTCTTATCAGTGGGCTACGATAAAGCCCTAAAATTATTCTTATTTGTTAGGCTGATCGGGAAAGGTGAAAGACTTCGTTTTATACCTGTTAAAACGGTGTTTGAAGCCTTGAAAAAAGAGTGGGGTTACATTTGGGGTTACACTTTGGGGTTACACTTTTTGAGAAACCCAAAACGAAAACACGGGTTTGGGGTTACGTTTGGGGTTACACTTTTAACGGTATAAAAATAGCTTTCAGGTGGTGAAAAGGGTTATAATAATACCCTAAATACCTGTTTTTCATTTATAAATATGGTAAAAATACACCTCTAAGAAGGGACAAAATACCATAAAATAAGACTTCTTTTAATGTGTTTATTGTTTGTAAACAACTTATTATTAATACTTTATTGTTTGTAAAAGAGTAAAGGAGCACTAAAAAAGTGTGTGTGAACCTTTATTCTTTGAAGAACGCTTATCGGTGGAGTAAAGGCGTAGGTACTTGCTTGTTTAATTTGTGTTCATTATTCCTTTAAAGGGGCACCGGCAGAGGTCGCACGGTGGCTGTCGTGTAATAAATTGCTTCCAGTAGAAGCATCCTCTGCAATTTTTATGAAATCTGATTTATCCGGTTCAAGTAAACGAAGCCGTTCTTCCAACCGGGTATTTTCTTTCAGAAGTTCTTCTATTTTCAAATCTTTCTTTTCTATGGTATCGAATAACTTATCTATTACCGGGCTGTCATTTGGCAATCTTTCCGATATGGTTTTGATCTCCGAGTTTATAAACATATCACCTTCCCCCATTATAATATATTCAATATTAATTTGAGGGTATGATATTTTCATACTCTTAATAATCTCAATAGAAAGTTTTTTCCTTCCTTGTTTTATATCACTAACACCCGCTTTATTAGTATTTAATATACTTGCGAGTTGAACATAGTCAGCGAGTAACTTTTGTTTTTTTAAAGCCTCTACTATCTCAAAAAATCTGATATTCTCCGACATTTTGTATTTTTAGTATGAAATATTCCGTCTTTTGCTTGATAGTATGAGATTATCATACTATATTTGCAACGTCTTAACCGAGTTAAGAGCGCCCAAATATACAGAAAAGTCTCTGTATTGCAATGGATGAAAGCGAAGTAACTTAAAAAACATATACAGATTATGAGTAAAGAAAAGCAGATTTTTCTTCCGGTGGAAGATAAAAAAGAAATTATCAAGAGTTTTAGGACGACAAAAGAATCCTTATGGGCTGCTCTGAACTTTAAAACAGACAGCAACTTCGCCCGGATGCTTCGGGCGGCCGCTTACGAACGTGGTGCCGTTCTGTATGATCCTAAAAGAGCGACAGACTTTATTCCTCAATGCGAAACAGTCTTCAATACTTCAGAAAAGACTATGGTACAAAGTTTCGGTGTCCGGGTTAAACTGGTCGGCAATCTTTCCAGCGGTGAACTGTCGCTGTTTGTCGACGGAGAACAAAAGGCAATGTTTGACAATCCGAAACTGGACGAACTGCCCGACATTCAGGCGGCCGCCCAAAATTTGGCAAACGAATTATCACTGGTTCAGTAATCAAGTAAATTTTATCGTGATGGAATACTATAATAAAATGATATGCGTAACAGTCGATGAACTGACCCAGGAATACGACGGCCAGCGAGTTATGACCGCATCCAATTACAAACAGTTATGCGCACGTAAACGCCTGTTTATTGCTCGCAAGGCTGGCGGCTTTGGTGTGTATGCCTTGATAATGTATTCCTCGCTTCCTGACCGTTTCCGTGCCCGTTTTGAAGCAATACACGGGAACCCCGAACAAATATTAGAACAGCAAAAAATGGAAAAGAAGGTACTTAAAATAGATAAAGACGCCCGTGATTTTTATATGTCCCATATACTGCCAAATGGTAAAACGCTGGTAAATACAAGGGTCGAAGAATATACCATTAATGCTTCAGTGCTGGGGCTGGTGCTTACGGCTTTGAATGAACGTATGGCGAAGGTTCAAGCGCTGGGCGGTGGTGTTCCGAAGGATTTATGGCATAAGGCACTGGATTTGTCAGAGTCTTACCGCAAAGACTACAATCATACCTTACCGAATACGTTGCGGGGGTTCCGTGATAAGATGAACGCCTACAAACGTGACAGTTATGTCGCTTTGATCTCCGGTAAAGATGGAAACGAGAATACACTAAAAATCACAGATGAAGCTGGCGATCAGATTATCGCTTTGAAACGTAGTAAGGTGCCCGTGTACACGAATTCGCAACTGTTTGCGAAGTATAACGAGATAGCAAAAGAAAAGGGCTGGAAACCGCTTAAAAGTATTAGTTCGCTCGTTTCCTTCTTGGAACGTCCGGAAGTAAAGCGCCGCTGGTATGACGCCGTACATGGCGAACTGGCTGCGCATCAAAAGTACACCCGGAAGCATAAGACTGCACTGCCTTCTTTCCGTGACTCGCTTTGGTACGCCGATGGCACAAAACTGAACCTGTTTTACAAAGATTATGACGAAAACGGGAAGTTACAGGTACGCACGATACAGGTATATGAAGTCATGGACGCATTTAGCGAAACCTTCCTGGGTCATTTTATAAGCGACAGGGAAAACTTCAATGCTCAATATAACGCTTTCCGCATGGCTATACAAACAGCCGGACATCGACCTTATGAAATTGTGGTGGATAACCAGGGCGGCCATAAAAAAGATGAAGCGAAGGATCTATTTGAACATATATGCCATGTCTTCCGCTTTACAGCGCCCTATTCAGGACAAAGCAAGACCATTGAAAGCGCTTTCGGCCGTTTCCAGGCTGAAATATTGCATCAAGATTGGCGCTTCACCGGTCAGAATATCACCACTAAAAAGGCAACCAGCCGGCCGAATATGGAGTTTATCGAAGCCAACAAAGAAAATCTTTACACATTGGAAGAACTGAAGATCGCATACGCAAAGGCCAGGGAAGCATGGAACAGCACCAAACACCCGGCCACAGGTGTAGCCCGTTTTGAAATGTACCAAAATTCGGTAAACCCCGAAACTACTGCCGTCGATCAGTTGGATATGATAGAAATGTTTTGGCTTACTACACCGAAACCGTCTACTTTCACCGCTTCCGGTATCACTATCGAAATCAACAAGAAAAAATATACTTACGAAGTCCTGGGCACTGACAAAATGCCTGACCTGGAATTCCGCAAGAAGCATACTTTCCGCCAGTTCTATGTCATGTATGATCCGTTGGATATGACACAGGTACGCCTTTATACAAAGGAAACTAACGGGATGCGGTATATAGCCACTGCTGAACCCTACATAAAGATACACCGCAACTTACAGGAACAGAAGCCCGGCGAAATGGTATTTATCCGGCAAATGGATATTGCGAACAAACAGGAACGTGTCGATCTCCAACTGGAAGCGGCTGAACTGGAAATGGCGCACGGTGTGGCACCGGAACAGTTCGGTCTGAACCGTCCGAAAATGCGAGGTATCAGCCTTGTTTCTACTGAAGCCCTGATGGAAACGTCAGTTAAGAAAACGAAAGCCAAACAGGCGGAAATAATAGACGTCGGCCTACTTGGGAAACAGGTTAGTAATCTCACTTTTAACGACGTCGCTTTACTTGATAAATATTAATAAATTAAATACTTACGATTATGGCAACATTATCAATTAACGAGAAAAACGAAATCCGGGACATGCTGAAAACATATTGCGACAGATACCCGTCAAGAAATAAAGCCACTGCAAGCCTTCACGGTGTCAGTGCTGGAACAGTTTCTTCAATTTTGAATAATAAGTATGACAACATTTCAGACGATATGTTCCGGAATGTATATTCCCAGGTCAGCACACCCCACCAGGCGGCCGGCTTGCAGATCGTTGAGACTACCGCCTTACATGAAATCATTTCAGCCATGAAGGACGCCCAGGAATGGCAAGACGTCACCTGGGTAGTCGGCGCTTCAGGTTGTGGTAAGACTACGGCCGCCAGCGTTTACCAAAGTAACCACCCGGAAGTATTTACCCTGCCGTGTAGTGAAGACATGAAGAAGGGTGACTTCGTCCGGGAACTGGCCGCTGTGATCGGTGTCAATGCAAGCGGTCATAACGTCCGGGAAACTCTGAAGGCTGTTATCGCACGGGTTAATCAAATGGATAGCCCCCTTCTAATTTTCGACGAAGGCGACAAGCTGAACGACCTGGTATTCCACTACTTCATTACCATTTACAACCAACTGAAAGACAAAGCGGGTATTATTTTTCTTTCAACTTCTTACATTGAAAAGCGCATGGAAAGCGGTCTGAAGCATAATAAAAAAGGCTATCAGGAAATAAACAGTCGCATAGGTCGCAAGTTTTACGAAGTGTCCCCAAATACAGCGAATGACGTGTATGCTGTATGTATAGCGAACGGCATTAAAGAAGACAAGGCACTGGATAATATCATCCAGGACGCCGCCAGCTATGAAAATGACATGCGCCGTGTGACTAAAAAAATAAAGATTGAGAAGAAACGCCGGGCGGCATAGTGATAAAACATCGTTTTAAGGCTGTTTGAACAGCCTTTGAACGGTAAATATACAAAGTAATGGAACAAACGGAAACAAGTCAGGAAACAAAGCCTAAGAAGCTACAACGGGCGTTGTCGGTATCGGAGATACTGAAGATGAAAAAGAAACTCCTGAAACTGACCGGCGCATGGGCTGACGCTTTCGGAACTCCTGAATTTTACGGTGTTTGGTTCATTTGGGGTAATAGTGGAAACGGAAAAAGTACGTTCGTCATGCAGCTATGTCGTGAGCTTTGCAAATTTGGTTTAGTCCTTTATGTCAGCCTTGAAGAAGGTACCAGCCTGACATTACAGAACACCCTTCGCCGGGAAGGCATGATGGAAGCCAACAGGCGACTGAAAGTAATTAGGGGCGAGTCGATAGAAGACCTAAGCGAAAGGCTGGAACAGCGTAAAAGTGCGGATTTTGTCATCATAGACAGTTTCCAATATACGCAAATGACCTATAAGGCATACCTGAAGTTTAAGGAAAAGCACCCGAATAAACTGCTGATCTTTATTTCCCATGCTGACGGGAAAAACCCTTCCGGACGAAGCGCAAAAAGCGTAATGTATGACGCCAGCCTGAAAATATGGGTCGAAGGGTACCGGGCATTTTCAAAAGGCCGTTTTTTCGGATCAGTCGGACATTATACGATTTGGGACGAAGGAAGTAGAAAATATCGTGGAGAATAGTTTTAACAATTAAATATCATTGAATTATGGAAGCATTATCTGCACTACGGAAGGCGTTCAGCCTGAAAAAGAATGAAGAACTGGGGAAGAAGTTCGACCCAGCGACATTAAAGCGTGTCCTGGACGCTATGAAAGATTACGCCGGTGCCAAAAACCGGGAACAAAGAATACTTTGTCAGGACACATTCGACGCTGTTTATGAGTCAGAACCCAGCGGCGTAGAGAACATGTATAACCTGGGCGAATTGCGAGACTGTGAAAGCCCTGAACTGGATTAAGGCATGAGTAAAAGAAGTGAGATTATAACGATTGAACCCGGTGATCGGTGGGGCAATATACATGACGAAAGTTATACCAGTTCCGGACACGATTGCAGCTACTGCAATGGTAGGGGTTATTTTACACCTACACAGGTCGGGCATGACGAATACGAAGATAACCCGTGCCCTGTGTGCAAAGGAACCGGTCTTCTGAAGGCGGAAGTTACGATCTGCTGGACACCGGATCACAGTAAAGAACAAAAAAACAACATGTAAGAATATGGGAAAAGTAACCAATTTCGCCCGGTTCTATGCGCTGTTAAAACGTATGCCAGGCAATCAGGACGACTTAAAGGAACAGTTAGTACTTACCTATACAGGGAACCGTACTTCTTCATTAAAGGAGATAAAACAAAGCGAATATGATGCCATGTGCGTTTCATTACAGGAAACTCTGGACGGCAATGTCGGCGCCGCTGAATTTAAAGCCCGTATTAAAGGGTATCGGTCTAAAGTCCTGCACTGGCTTCAGGTGATCGGGATTGACACGACAGACTGGGATCGTGTAGACGCTTACTGTTTGGACTCACGTATCGCCGGAAAGGTATTTCGTAAACTCACGATCCCGGAACTGGAAGCGCTGGTTCCAAAGCTGAAAGCCATCGCACGCAAAGCAAAAGAGAAACCGGCACCAATCAGGCAACAACAGCCGGAACCTGTGCCGGTGGCAGATCAGGAAGCCCTGGCCTTGTTACTGAATTTTTCTATTCATTCCCTGAACTAATTATTATGAGCGAAACGAAGAAACAAAGGAAAAAAGTCTGTCCACATTGCGGCCGCAAACTGTGGATGCGTGAATTCTACCCACTGAAAAACGGTACCCGGAATTCATGGTGTCACGAATGTGTTTTGAATTACAAGCGTGAACAATACCTGAAACATCGGAAGGTGCCCGACGGTACCTTCATGCACCGGACACTGGACAGGGTAGTAGAACACAAGGGATATTCTACCCGCATCTTTTGGAACGGAAATATGCTGTCTATTATGCACCGTTATTACCACAACACTATTAACCGGGAACTGGCCGAAATGCTTGGAGTATCTGAACGTAGTGTCACCCGGAAAGCCCGTGAACTTGGCCTGGAGAAAGACAAAGATTTTGTTTCTTCCATAAGCAAAGAACATTTATTACTTGCCAATGCACGAAGCAAAGAACTGGGTTATCCGGGTGGCTTCACCAAAGGAATGAAATTTAAAGGAAACCAATACACCGGAAGGGTTGGAGAAGAATAATTAAAAACATTTAGATCATGGCTATAATAAAAATAACATTGGAAGATAAAGGGCAGGACTTCCTGGAACTGTATGTATCAGAAGCAGACGAAACAGTAATCGACGCACAACCGTTTCAGGGTTCTATATGGAAGGGGGCAATGATCCCTATAAGTGATAAAAGTATGTTTAAGGTCGGCAACCGTTGCCCGATCCACCACCCGCCGCACATTAAGTTCGGTTTCCTCAACTATAAAATCGAAAAGATAGAACGGATTGAATACAAGACTTTGAAGTGTAGCAAATGCCATAAAGAAATAAAAGGCGGTTTTTATGCTGCCCCCAGTGGTGCCGTTTGCTGTAACTGTTGGGAGACTAAAACGCCCCAAAAGGTGAAAGATAAAGCACTTGCGGATACATTGAAAAGCTTGTCTATAATTGGTAAAACCTTTAATAAATGAACAGATATGACAAAAGAAGAATGGAAGCAGGTCGAAGAATGGTGGGGAACCGGTGCAGGCCATGTCACCCTGGAAATAGACGGTTATTCAATCATCCTTTATAACTATGCGGATAAAGAGAAAATGGCGCTTTGGGTTATGGTATATATCGATGGGAAAATCTGCGGAAAATATTCAAATGCGGATAATGAGATCGGAAACCGTTTTTGGCAGAAAGTAAGAAAGCCGCTGTATTCCCCTAAAGAATTAAAAACACGGGCACAGTTATACGGGAAAAGAAGCAAGGACAGCAAGCAAAAATATTTTGAGATGAATAATTTTATGTGGCGTTCCTTCCGTGCATTTAAGAAGCATATTGTCAGTAATAATACGAATATTACCTTCAAAAATTGCGGGTATCAAGACGATTAAAACAGAATGGTTATGAGTAATATAGGCTTATTGGATATAGACGGGCACAATTTCCCTAATTTGGTTTTGATGAAACTTTCTGCCTGGCATAAGCAGCAAGGGGATAATGTGGCATGGTATTCAGGAATAGAACATTTTGATAGGGTTTACATGAGTAAAGTTTTTACTTATACCCCGGATGAAGGGCGGGTAATACAGGCCGATGAAGTGATAAAAGGGGGTTCCGGCTATAAATTATATAATCAATGGCTACCTGACGAAATAGAACATATCTGCCCCGATTATTCACTTTATCCGATGTATAAAGAAGCATACGGGTTTCTTACTCGTGGCTGTGTCAATAAATGTTCATTTTGCATTGTTCCAAGAAAGGAAGGGAATGTAAGGGAACATGCAGATATTACGGAATTCTTAGGCGGTCGTAAGTCGGCTATATTAATGGATAATAATGTATTGTCTTCCGCATGGGGGATACAACAGTTAGAAAAGATTATATCCATGAAAATAAAAGTCGATTTTAACCAGGGTATCGACTGCCGAATAATTGCGAAAGATAAAAATATTGCAAAACTTCTTTCCCGTGTTCATTGGATCAGACAATTACGTATGGCTTATGATAATTCAGCGATCACTGAAGAAGTTACCACTGCAATAGCTTATTTGAAAGAAGCTGGTATTCCTGCACACAGACTTTTTTTCTATATGTTGGTAAAGAATGGAGAAATAGAGGATGCCGAGAAACGGGCTTTATATCTTGACTCTTTGGGGTGTACTCCCTTCGCAATGCCTTACCGGGATTTGGACAGTAATAAACCACCATCGGACGAACAGAAACATTTCGCATGGTGGGTGAATAAAAGACAGATATTTAAAAGCTGTCGATTTCAAGATTTTAAAATTTAAATCTAAATAAATATGAGTAAAATTGAAGAAGCCTTCAGAGGCTTAGGAAGAACAGAAAAAGCGAAGTTTGTTTCGCAAAATATTGATTATGCAAATGCTGAAGCAGTTGCTAAGTACGTAAGTGGCTATCTTTTCGATGTTCTTAATGATGTCGGAGATGATGAGTATATAGCAGCGTATCTCAGAGAAAAGGGATATGAAGTAACAAAACAAGAATAACCCTCAAATCAATACAGAAAGAAATGAAATGGCAAAATTGAAATACAAATCTATTATACCTAACAGCAAACCGTTTTGGCTGTTGAAAATCCAATATTTGGTTAGTGTACAATACGGGGGATTACCTCTTAAAAATGCCCCCGGAGAATATGAAGCTCTGAAATACTTCATAGATGTCGGCATTGATACTCTAATAAAAGAAAGGTTGATTTCACGCAGTGAGATAGAAACGGAGATTCGCACCGATGAAGGCAAAACGGTGCTGTTTATCAAGCGAAACGGAAAGAATATACAAACATATTATATTGAATAAAAACGAATCAATTATGAAAACAGTTTTGAAAGTGGCGGCCGTTGTCGCCGTATGTGTGTGCCTGTTCCTGGGTTATGCCAAGCAGGAAGCAAAGATAATCATGTTACAGTCTGACGTGAAATTCCTTCAGTTTAAGGACTCCTTGCAAAGTTCACGTATAGACCGTCTTCGTGAACATACGTTTACAACTGACTCTATTATCATGGAAGCCATCAAAATACAATTCAAATAAAAAATGGATAAAGATAACGCTAAAGCAGCATACAAGTATTCTGATGAACATTTTCAGAAAGAATTCAGACCTATTTCCGTAGCATCTTTTATAGCTGGTGCTGATTGGAGAAAGGCAGAGAATGATTGGCATGATTTAAAAATTAATCCTAATGACCTACCGGAACATCGGGAAATAGTTTTGGTAGAAATGGAATTCGATACATATCACTATGCTATTGGCGCATATAGCCAAATCAATGGTGAATGGTATTTAAGAGAAGATGACGAATTCTGTCAAACGAATAAAAGAGTTATTAAATGGCAAAAGATCAACAAATAAAGAAAAGATATGAATTTACGAGATCAAAAAAAACTGTTTAAGGCTGGCTTTGTACTTGTCCGTCCGGACGATCAGCCCAGCCCACGAATAAAGATTAAAGACGGTAAATCGTCAGAGTGGCGAACCCTGAATAAGCCTTTCCCCACGAAGGCCGCCCGTGACCGGGAATTGAACCAGCTTTTAACGCTGGACACAGTGATACAAGATTAATAAACTTTTAAAAAACAAAGATTATGGATTACGAAAAATTGACAGAAAAAGAAAAGGCCGAACTTCGTGCCAGGATTGAAGCTGAAGACAAAGCGAAAAAGCAGAAACAACAGGAAGACCGTGAGACTTACAAAGTTCTTTCTGACAAGTTTGTCGCTTCCAACGTGAAGAAGTTGCAGAACCTTAGCAGTCAAATGATGTTGATTAAACAAGAAGTGTTCGGGGACGCCGAACTTCTTATCGACATGAAGGACGACCTGTTTAAAACGAAAGCAGACCGTCGTAGTAACACGTTTACGACCCAGGACGGCCTTATGTCTATCACTTTGGGGAACCGTGTAAATGAAGGCTGGGACGACACCGTAAACGCCGGTATTGCGAAAGTGAAGGAATTCCTGGGGACGTTGGCGAAAGACGATAATTCCGCCGCCCTGGTCGAAACCGTCATGGGATTAATCTCAAAAGACCGTAAGGGCAACCTGAAGGCCAACAAAGTACTGGAATTGGAAAAGCTCGCTATCAAGACACAAGACGAAAAGTTCCTGGACGGCATTGCCATTATTAAAGACGCTTACCGTCCGGAACCTTCCTGCCAGTTTATCGAAGTCACCCTGAAGGATGAAAAAGGCACCGAACAAAAACTGCCGCTGTCACTGGCGGCCATGAAGTAATGGAACGGATCGAAAAACAATTCAATGAGAAACTGGCACCCATTTTGCGGGTGCTGGACTCTTGTCAGACACCGGATCAGCTTAACAGTGCGCTACGTTGGGGCGAAGAAATTCTGCTGGGCGTAGCGGATCAGGTGGAGAACAAAGGGACAGCCCAGGAACGGAACTTCGCCCAAAGTTATAAATATACTGCATACAGCCAGGTAAAACAGCGTTACCTGGATAAAAAGGCAGAAATGACTGATCCTGATGTGCGGACGGTGATCCGTGACGTTGTGCCCCACCTTACCATCTGCCGGAACTGTTCGGGGCTGGGCTTTGTCGTTAACCGGACAGACCGAAGTCTTCCGTCCTGTGAATGTCGGTTCTGCAAAGGTAGCGGAAAGGTAAAAGTAAGTAGCCGGGTTGTCACGAAGGTACGCCCCTTTGTTCCCGGAAAAGACGACCGGTTCGACGCTATTACGATGGAATAGTCAAGTATCAGCTTAACGGAGTTAATAAAAGCCTGTAATATTGAAGATTACAGGCTTTTTTCTTGCTTTATTCGACGCTAAAATACTACTTTTGTATAGAAAATTATGCCATGCCAAAGGGAAGAAGTAAAGAACTTATTAGCTTACGGAACGAAAAGCTGCTCCGCCGGTATTATTACTGGACGGAAATACAGCGTTTGCGTTTTGACGATGCCCTGAAGGTACTTTCCCAGGAAGAATTCTTCATATCCGAAGAACGGATCATGTCGATTATCCGGCAGAACTGCCGGAAGCTGACGGACATCGTAGTACAGCCGGTTCCAAAAGTCAAAAAGCCCCGGATCACCCCCGCCCAGTTGTCCCTGTTTACTGGCGAATAGCCACTGCACTATTATCGTGATAATTGAACCGGAAAGTCGTTTCATATACTTTCTTTCCGCCCGGTATGGCATAATCGGTACTTTTCGTTCTTTTCAGTGATCCCATTTCCTTAGTTTTACGGAAGCCCTGAAGCAATTTATAAAGGCTGTTATTCATCTGTAATCGTTCCCTGATCTTATCGGTTGTCCCTGATCCGTAGTGTGTGTCGTCGTAGCAATCAATCGCCAGTTTGACGGTTATGTTACAATCCCCTTTTTGTGCCCCGGCGCCTATGTCCGTCCAGTCCGTGTCTATCGTGGAGATCAGGACACAGGGGAACGTCACCGGGTAGGTGTCTTCATCGGTTATTAACTGGCCGTAGTCTTCATCCACCAGGGACAGTTCCGGCATTTGCAGAGCGATGCGCTCCTGAATAGCTATAAAAATTTCTTCCATATCATTATGAATTTAGTATTTTACGTATTTCGACTTCTGTCTTATTTGCGATCTTTTCGGACAGTTCCGTACTTTCCCCTAAGAATTGCCGCTGGGGAACCTTCACGTTTAACTTTTCCTTTTTCGTCAGCGCCAGCTTCTTCCATTTCAATGCCTCCGCCGGTTCTTCGTTTTTGGTGCTTTTCGTGCCCTCTGTGGCATTTTTCTGCCCGCCCCCTGACTGGTAATACTTCGCCCAGGCATAACGCCGCATTTTGGGCGTAACGGTCGGGTGAAGGGTTCCGCCCCAGTTGTGGGCGGGTGCGTACACCAGGTCATTACTGACTTTTACCTTACCATCGCCCGGCACGTATTTTATAGCACCGAAAAGCATGTTACGGCTGCTTAACAGTGTGCCGTAGTTGCTGGCAGCGTCTTTCCCTCCGGACGAAAGCCGGCGGGACTTCGGCCACTTATGTAAGCCCCCGTTCACATAGCCGCCTTTGCGGAAGTTGTCCTGGTAGTGGTTCTTTGCCAGCCGGCCGGCGTGAACGGGCATTTTCCGCCGCATGAGGTCGGCCAGTTCCCGCTTCTTTAATTGCATTATCCTGGTAAATTCTATTATATCCATTTGAACAGCGTTTGAATAGTGTTTGAATGATATTTAAAGGGCGTCGAATTCCGCTTCCAGGCACTTGATTTTAGCGATCAGCCGTTCTTGGTAAATAGATAAAATTTCGTTCCCTGAAAGCAGACTTCCGATGTCTATCCTTCCGTCCCAGCACCCCGCCCGTAGCTGGGTAAATACCGGGCACTTGCCGCCGGTCTGCTCGATGGCTTCCTCAATCTTTCCCAGCGTTGCCTGGGTGCAGCCTATTTCTTCCCTGATACTATTTGCCTTTTTTAGTGTTTCCAGTTCCATTTCCTTTTTGTTTTTTAATGTTGATTTCCTGTTCTTTCTTTAATGCCGTCAGTAATGTATTTACAGCCTTTTCAGCGCCTTTGTACGTGTCCGTCATATACGGGTGATCCTTGCTGAACAGTTCCCCGGTTACGCCCGGATTTCCCTTTAATCCCGGTGCCGGATCGTTTTCTTTTGCTGTTACCGGCACGTCCGGTTTTTCGGTACATGGTTCATCTGTTGAACGTAACCCGCATTTACAGCCCCACCGGTCACCGGGACGGTGTTCGTTCCAGCAGGGGTCGTCAATGGCGGCAATCATTCCCCAAAAGATCATGTGATCCTGTCCGGGGGTGATGCTGGTACTTTCCACCCATTCAAGGTTCGGAAGAATATCTTTTTCCTGAATAAACTGTTGCCAGTCGGCGGCCTGTCTCGCCCTGCTGATAGCCATATCGTATTCAGTCCTTAACCACTGTTCCTTATGCTGTGGGTTTACCATGTCATCCACATCACGGCGGAACTGTTCGTAAGGCTTCAGCCGTCCTTTTTCGTCAAGCAACTGCCCGGCAATATCATTCTGCCAGCGGTGGGTTTTAAAGGCTGCAAATACCGCCGTGTCTTCTTTTAATGCCTTATAAAAGGCTGCATCCGGATCAGTCCCTTCAGGTACCCCGAACCCTTCGTCGACAGCCCCGGACATTGTTTCAAACACCGCATTGAAAATGTTTTCTTCAATGTCGTTCATTACATCGACGTCCTTTTCGTATATGCGCTTCAGGGCTATCTTCAGCGCTTCGTCGTCAAACGAAAAACTGCTTTCTACCGGTTTAGCTTCATAGGCACCCCGGTAAATGTTATTCATTAAAACTCTAAACCCGCCCCCTTGCCTTCTTCGGGGGCGTCCTGAAAAAAATTGGAAAAGCCGGAAAAGAAGTTCTTCCAAAATTTGTCTTTTTTCTTTTCGTCCTTTTCTTCCGGGGTGTCGTTTTTGTCGTCCTTCTTGTCTTCTTTCTCCGTGCCGTCTTCGGTTTCTTCCTTTTCTTCAGGCTTCACGTTCGGGGCAGGTGTCCGGGCTTCTTTTGCCTTCTTCAGTTCCTCGTAGTTCTTCGGTTTTTCTATGCCGTATGTTTCATAAAAATAGTCGTCGTCCATAGGTAAACCGGCGTTTTTCAGTTGCATATCAATGAGAATGCGTGCAGACAAGTTTTTATCTTGCGGTACCACAAAGGAAAATTCGCCCCCGCCTGTATTCATCCCTAAATTGGTGAATATGTCCGTCAGTTCATAATTGAGTACGTCCAGGATCATCTGCCGGTCTGCCCGTTCGATTTTGTCTTCCACCTTTTGATGAACGGTACCTAAAGCCTGCGTACCTGTGTCGCCCGCTTCAGTGGTCAGGGTATTACCCAGTTCCAGCTTGCTAAGTTCGTCGTTACAATATTGCACGAAGGATTTATAAAGGTCACTACTGGCGGACTTGCTGCCGGCGTCGTGTATTTTGATCTCCGTGCCTTTGGGGTGAAGTATTACCGGCGATCCCCCCATATTATACAGGTCATCCGCCATTTTGGTACGGTCTTCTTCATTCCAACCGTCGTAAACACCTTCTTTCAGCGGGTGCCCGTATAACTCAATGAATTGCGCCCAGTCAGCCGTTGCATTACGTTTATAAATGACATACAGCGCCGCTTTTGCCAATATGCCAAGGTCACGGGGATTTCCGATACTTACCAGGTCGGCATAATCGTCGAAGCTGTCGCCGGTTATATCCGTCTGCCTGCGTAATATGATCCGCTTTACGGGATTGACATGCTTACGTGGGATCAGGTCATAACCCAGCCATTCGCCGTTCCTGAAGAACTGGAAAGTAGAGGTTCCCCACTGGATCGTATCGGCCAGATCGGAAAGGAAGTTTCGGAACCAGGGGGAACGTAACTGTTCTTCGATGGCTTCGTCCACCTTGCCATTACGTTTGAATTCCACCTGCATGTTCAATATAGACGACTTTCTTTTCTGTATCACAGCGGACAGATGGCCGTCCGTCAGAATGTCTTCGTAAATGTCGTATAGTTTCGACCAGCAAGGGAAGTCCACGTTTTCAGCCGCTTTTAAGGCTGTCATATAGTCGCCTATATCTATATTCCCCCTGCGTGGCTGGGTGAGTATTATAGTCTTTACGCCGGCAGTGTCCGGCTGCCGTCCTACGTTTCCGGTAGCGGCTATTTTATTGTATTTCTTTTTCTTATTTCCCATAGCTGCTTAAAAATGATTGATACGTTTAGGATTGCTTCGCATTTGATAAGGAGAACTGGCGGCCGCTTCTTCCGGTGACTTTTGTGCCGGCGGTAACCCGTCGACAGGTAAGTCCCCCCGGCGTACAGCCTTCATCCATTCGACCGCACGGTCGTAACGGTCTTTTCGCAACTGTGACAATTTTTGCGGGTTGTGAATACTGAACAGGTGATAAACCGCCATGTCGGTAAGCATCATTAAAACAAGCTGGTTCCGTTCTGTACCGATGGCAGAGAACACAGCGTCACAGTCATAACGCCCGGCAAGGTAACAGCGCATTTCACTGATAGCCCGGTCGACGCAAATTTCGACCACCGCATCGTCCTGACGTGTCAGGGCGTCCAGTATGTCACGGTGAACGGTGGCGTCGAAGTCTTCTTTTGAAATAAATCTTCCCATATATTTTTGTATTAAAATGAAACTATCTTCTATACTTGTTGAGTTTCCGAAAAGCCTTTGCCGGTATGACTGTCGGCGGTATAAGCTCCTGCATCTTGTTTTCAATAATCCGCTTTGCGCCTTCGATGCAGTCGACGCCATCGGCCGGGTAGTTTAATGCCAGGTCGAAATATTGGAACTCGTTGTTTAATTCGGCCATGTTCGGTTCGTCCTTTTCGTCTATGTTCATAATCAGGCGGCCTTCCCTGTCCATAGGTTCCAGGTTGGCTTCGATACGGACGGCTTTGTCGGTCTTCCGTTCTTCGTCCGGGGTGATCGTCAGGTTTACGCCGGTGGTGATCCGGTGTTTCGCCAGGTGGGGCTTGAATACCTGCTGGAAGAAAGGGTCTTGCATCGAGTTATTTTCTATGTAATGATATACCGGGCACCTGTTGCCTACCCACTTATGCAGGACGAAGTAGAAGTTTATAAAGTCAGCGTTTGAACCTTTGAATATAAACCCTTTGATAATGTACAGCACATCATCAATCATGCCGCACAGCCATACGGCCTTCCGGGAACCTTTCTTATTTTTTGCCTTCCCTTTCTGTTCGGACTGTGTGGGGTCACCATACACGACCAGGAACCGGAACTTCTTCAGGGAAGGTATTTTCCCGAATGTCCGATATTTAAAAATCTTCCCTTCAGATACGGGATTATTGAAATATTCGCCCTGCTGGGCTTTCATGCTGATTTTAGACAGAATACGGTCGATCATTTCTTCCGTGTTCTTTTGCGGCCAGGTGGACTTCCCTTTGTCGTCCCTGATATTGATAACGTCCCAGTGGTCGGCCATCTTGCCGGCACGGGTGATACAGCAATCCTTTGCGATGATGTTACCGCACCATAGTATCAGTGTCGGTTCAGAAATGGATCGGGTCGGGTATAATGCGTTTTCAAACCAGTTCCAGTTCTTTTCTATGGTGTCCGGGTTGTTGCAGGCTTCGTCCGTGTCGAAGTCGTCCATGACTTCAATGTCCGGACGGATTTCTTCGTTACGTGATCCACGGGGGGACATACCGGCACCCAGCGCACGGAAAGCGGCGCCGTCCTTTGTTATGAATTCCCTTGCCGTCCAGTTTCCCAGGTTCACCTGATCGCCGTAGTACGCCTTTATTCTTTGATTTGCTTCCAGGTTGGCCTTATAAGGTGCCAGCAAGCGTTCGGCATTGTCTACGCTATTACTTGCCAGTACGACGTTCCTTTTCTTTTTGGTGAGTGTCAGGAACATAATAATGAACATGCAGACGGTACTTTTCGCCAGCTCACGACTCCATGATAAAACCTCGTACCATTCCGGGTTCCCGATAATACGGTTGATCGCCTTTACGTGGAAGGGGGCGAATTCATACTTTGCGTACTTCGGGAAAAAGAACTTAATCCATTCGACCGGGTGCGCTTCCAAATAAAGCCGGTGTTTTTCTATGTCGGCCGGCGACATGGTCGGGTCTACTTCAGTGGAACAATAAATACTTTGTTTGTATTCTTCCCAGTTTTTTATGGCGTCTCTTTCTTCCTGCTTCATGGCCTATTGCTTTATGCTTGATTTGACAAACAGGTCGAACATACGGGTGACGTCCTTCGCCAGTTCCAGGTTCACCGGGCGCAAAAATTCGATGAAGCGCATACCCACACCGATAATGTCCGCTATCCCTGACTCCGTTTCCATTTTCTTAATGGCTGAAGACAGTTTGATAAGGACGTCAGCTTCCTTTGAGGTGGCATATCTCTTGCCTTCTTCCCGATCTTTGATACCCCGGTTTATCTCCGCCACCTGCTGATACAGAAGACTGATCTGTTCTTCCCTTGTCAGGGTCAGCCCGGCCTTCCGTTGTTCCCACATTTCCGACTTGATCCACTTGTTTACAGTGATCCGGCTTACCCCGACTTTCTCCGCAATTTCCTGCTGTGTCAGGTTCTCCTTCAGGTAGAGCATACCCGCCCATTCTTTCTTTTGTTTATTCGTTAAATCTGCCATATTGCCTTTATTTATATGTGCAAAATTGTCATATAAAAGGCTTAAAAAAAAACTGCGGGCGCATCATGCAACTTTATAGTTATATCATTCACTTATAAAGTTTTATCATGCGCCCACGATTTGCAAAACGATAAAAGTTAACTCAATTTTGCGAAGTAATCAGGCGGAAAATTCGCCAAAAATGAACCTATAAACGTTTTGCAAATGGATAGATTTTTTAATATGATACCCGGCCAGTCAGCCGCCTGTATATTACTGTACGGGGACATAGGAGACTACGACAAAGTTCGTAGCGGGGACGTCACCAGGGAACTGCTGGAAATGGAAGCCAGCTTCACCAATATAGATGCCCGTATCAACAGCAACGGCGGCGACGTATATGCCGGTATTGCTATCTTCAACGCTTTTCGTAATAGCAAAGCCAACATTACTATTTATATCGACGGCATTGCCGCCAGCATGGCTTCCGTTATCGCCTTGTGCGGGAAGCCTGTCTACATGAGCCGTTTTTCCCGCCTGATGCTTCACAGCATCCAGGGCGGGGCATACGGTAACAAGGCCGAATTGGAAGAAGTGATCCGTAACATTGACTCACTGGAAAACACCCTGGCCGAAATGCTTGCCGGGCGTCTTAAAAAAACGGTGGATGAAATAAAGGCTACCTACTTCGACGGGAAGGATCACTGGCTGACCGCCCAGCAAGCCCTTGACGCCGGTCTTATCGACGGCCTGTATGACATAGAAGAAAGCGTCCCGGAAGACTCAACGCCCGACGACGTGTACACTATATTCAATAACCGACTGAAAACCCAGTCAAAAACAGAAAATCAAATGAATTTAGAAGAACTAAGAAAACGTCCGGCGTTCAAAGACTGCACGACGGACGACGATGTGCTTCGCCAAATTACCAATTTGGAAACCGAAGCCGGCAAAGTGACCGGTCTTACGACCGAAGTAACGAACCTGAAGAAAGACCTGAAAGTCTTCCAGGACAAAGCCGCCACCGAAGCGGAAGCGGAAATCGACAATTTGGTACAAACAGCCTTTGACGAAGGCCGTATCACCGAACCGCAAAAGGCCACTTATAAAGCGCTCCTGAAGGCTGACCGTGAAAACGGCGAAGCTGCACTGAAAGCGTTACCGGCAAAACGTCGTGTAATGAATAACCTTCATAAACCCGCCGCCGGTGGAACCGGTGCCTGGGATGAAGAAATGAATAACATCCGCAAGAAAAACGGATATAACGTGTAACCATTAAAAACGAGAAAACAATATGGCAATTATCTTAATTAACAGTAACTACGACGGCGAGGTATTGGAAAAAATACTCACTAAGGCCGCCACCGGTAACGAACTTGTGCAGAAAGGTCTGATCCACATCGAACCCAATGTTACAAAGAAATTTTCTATCCCCCGCATTAAAACGGGAAAGATGCTCCGTAAGCGTAAAGAACAGCCGAAACAGTCCGACGCAAAAGGAACTTTCACCTATGATGAAAAGGCGTTGATCCCGCAGGAATTCATGGCATTTACCACGTTCAACCCCCGTACCTTTGAGAAGATTTGGCGCCCCTTCCAGCCGAAGGGTAACCTGGTCTTTGCGGAACTCCCGCCCGAAGGTCAGAACCTGCTACTTTCCGAAATGGCAAAGGTCGTAAACTTCGAATTAGGCTTCCATTTCATTAACGGTATTTTCGTCGATGATATTAACGACGACGACCACCTGTTTGACGGTGTGCTTACCCGTATCTTTTCCGATCCTGACGTTACACGGGTAAAGACGGCGGAAGCAAGCATGATTAAACGTATGATGGCAGTCCGCCAGGCTACGCCCGAAGTTTTACGTAACAACCCGAATTTTAAGTACGTGATGAGCGTAAACGACGCCGACCAGTACGACAACGAACTGACCGCCCAAACTGCCAAAGGTGCGAACTGGACGGATCAGAACGCCCAGCGGTTCAAGAATACTACTATCATACCTTTGGCACAATGGCCGGACGGGGTTATCATGGGGACTGTTGCCACTATGGATTTAGACACAAACCTTTGGGGGTGTGTGAACCTGGTGGATGATATGGAAGTGATCCAAATTGATAAGCTGGAAAATGCCGGCGAACTTTACTTCTTCAAAATGTTAATGATGGCCGACACGAATACCGCCTTCGGTGAAGAAGTTGTCCTGTTAGATACCCGTACCACTACAAAAGCCAGGCTGGTAGGTACTACGGTAACAATTTCCGCTTATTCTTCAGTCATTGAAGCAACGCCCACCGCTGACGCTTCCTGGAATATCACCGGGGATGATGAAGCCATTCTGGGCGCACGCCTGAAAGTGGTAAACAAGTCAGCCGATAAAACGGTCACTATTGCCGACGTGATGATCGGCGGCGGTAAGACTGTCGACCTCTATTTCAACGGTAAAAAATGGTTCAGTACTGATCCGGACGCCGGAAGCGTAGCTGAACAGGCAGCTATTCAACACATCGACGAAGAAGACGGGAACTGATATGAGCCGGGGACTTAATAATAATAATCCGGGCAATATCAGGAAAAGCCCGACTGTGTGGCAAGGGGAGAAAACCCCTTCCACCGATCCAGCCTTTAAACAGTTTACCAGTATGGCCTACGGTTACCGTGCTATGTTGAAACTACTGCAAAATTATTCCCGGCTGAACGGCTGTAAAACGATCCGTCAAATGATAAACCGGTGGGCGCCGCCTTCGGAGAATAACACAGACAACTATATCCGGGCTGTTTGCGCCGGTGCCGGTGTACAACCCGACCAGGTGGTAGACGTAAGTAACCGGAACGTCATGTGCAGGATCGCCGCCGCCATGAGCCGGGTAGAAAACGGCGTACTGGCGAACATGGTAGACGTGAACAGGGGCTGGGACTTACTAACTAAATAATGAAAGGAAAGAACATCATGTACACATGGTTTGACCTGCTGGTTACTTTAATTTCTTCCGGGGTGCTTTTTTCGCTGGGCACCTGGTTTGTCAACCGGAAAGTAAATAATACCAGGCAGAAGAAAGAAATCTTTGATTACTACAAGTCTATCAGCGAGGACTTACAAACAACATTAGAAAAATTACAGGATGAAAACAGAAAATTATATCGGGTTATTTCCCGGCTTGAAAGGGCTATGTCGATGGTCAGCACTTGCAAACATTACGCTGATTGCCCTATTCGTGGCGAGTTGCGGAAGTACGAAGAAAATGACCGAAAGCACACGGTCAACCGTCGACAGCGTCCTGCTGAAAGAAGTCCGACAGGTGATAAACATACCGGTACCGCTGTCGAAGGTGGAACTGAAGATACCTACACAGAGCCTCCATAGTTTGCCGCCCGGTGCTTCCTTCAGCGGGAAGAACGGTCAGGCGGCTGTCAGGGTTGAAGCCGTAGGCGACACGGTTTATGTCTCGTCTACTTGTGACAGTCTTCAGGTGCAATGTGAACGTTACGAAAAAGAGCTTACCCGCATTCGCAGCGACACCGACAGACAAGTCACTGAAATAAAGAAAAACAGTGTTCAAACACTATTCAAATGGTGTTTAATCGGCTTTGTAGCCGGAATTATTTCAACTATAACAGTAATAACCATTAAAAAGAAAAAGATATGGTAAGAGATGAACAGAACTTAATGTTCGGCCTGGACGAATTCAAGTTCGACGGTAAAAGTTGGGGCTTCATTGAAGAAGACTCTTTCGACTGGGGCGGCCAGGAAGGCGAAGTAACCGAAATCCGTGCAGCACAAAAGAAAGGCTACCCGGTTAAAATTATCCCGAAGTCAAACGGTACGATTAAGCCGGCCTTTGACCTGATCCAGTTGAGTTATGAAAACCTGGCGGCCACTATGGGCGGAACCGTCAAGAAGACCGGCGAAAAGGCTACCGGATGGACGGCACCTTCAAAGTTGGTACAAGTAACAGGCGAAGCTGTTATCGACACCGACAGCGGTCAGCGTATCACGATCCCGAACTGTCTTGTGTCGGCTTACATCGGTGGTAACCTGAACCTTACTTCCGTTTCCAAAATCAAATGTAAATTAAGTATTGCAGAACCTGCCGACGGCGCTGCACCTTTCACTATTGAAGACATTCCGGAAGGCGCCGGGGCATAAGGCTGTAAACTATGAATGTAGAACTGGAAGCGGCGGAAGCCTTGCTGGATATAGGTGTTTCCCTGCCCTTTAAAGCGGTCAGAATACCTTTTACCGACAAGCGCTTCGCTCTACGCATGACAATGAAACGGCCATGCCTGGGCAATCAGATCAGGATTGCCCGGCATTACCTGAAGATAGGCGTCACCTACGAACAGATGAAAGTGTTTGAAAAGCACGAAGAAATGGTTTTCTTGGCGACACATGGCAAGCGGATCAGCAAAATGATAGCACTAACCATTTGCCGGGGCGCTTTTTCCGGCTGGCTTCTTTCGCCCTTCATGGCTTGGTTTATCCGGTGGTTTGTCCCGGACGCTTTTATCATGGGTGCCAACCTTCAGTTTATTACCCTGCTGGGCACAAAGGATTTTATGAATATTATCAGATCAGCCGAAATAGCGAACCCGCTGCGGCCGAGACTGAGCCAAAAAAGAAAGGGGAGTTAACCGGCCGGGTAACCGGCGGCCATAGCCCCTTCGGTGTAATATGGCAGATCGCCACCGCTACCGGCTGGCACCTGCATTACATCATGTGGAAAGTAAACTATCAGACGCTTATCATGATGTCGGCCGACGCCGTCCGTTATGTCAGCGGAAAAGAAGAAAAGAAAGACAACAAGAAAAAAGGCCGGGGTAGCGGTGCCCTGGGGTATTTCCAATCAAAGCTAAAAAAGTAAAGTATGAAACCTGTTGAAATTGAATTTCTGATGCGTGACAAATTATCTGACGGCTTGAATAAAGCCGGTCAGGCCGCTACGTCTTTGGGTGACAAGGTTACCCAGTCGGCCGATCAGGTAAAGACAAAGATCACCGAACAGAAAGCCGTTATCAAACAGGTAGAAGACGACTTGAAAGAACTTGAAAAGCAATACGGCAAACTGGCGCCGGGTGCTGCACAGGCCGAAATGAAAGCGGAGATTGTCGCCTGTAAAAAAGTCCTGGACGAAGAAAAGGCCGCCCTGATGGGTGTTGAAAAGGAGTACGAACAAACCCGTTCGACCGGGAAGCGTCTTTCTTCCCAGCTTCGGGAAATGCAGGACGCACTGGCAAAGATGCGCCTGGAAGGAAAAGCTACTTCACCGGAATATCAGAAACTATCTGCTGAAGCTGCTAACCTTGCGGACACTATCGGCGACCTTCGCACACAGACTAACATTTTAGCGAATGACGACGCCGGGCTTCAGGGTGTCATGTCGGGCGTTTCCGGACTGGCTGGGGGCTTCACCGTTGCCACCGGTGTAATGGGCGTATTCGCTTCCGAAAATGAAGACCTGATAAAGATACAGACGAAGGTACAGTCTGTAATGGCTATAACTATGGGGCTTCAACAAGTCATGAACGCCCTGAATAAAGACTCCGCCTTTCGTCTTGTAACGGTTGCTCGTGCAAAGGACATGCTTACCGGTGCTAATGTCCGGCTGGCTACCGCCCTGGGAATTTCCAACGGTGCCGCTACCGCCCTGATGGCGACGTTAACGCTGGGGCTTTCCCTGGTTATAACGGGGCTTGTCATTGCCTGGAATAAATATTCGGACGCACAGGCCAAAGCCGCCGCAAAGGCTGCCGAAATGGTCGACATAGAGAAGAACGGCCGGGGGGAAATGATTAAAGCCCGTGTCGAGATCGACAATACCAAACGGTCGCTGAAGGACTTCACCGGCACGAAGGAACAGGAAAAAAGCAAGGTCGAAGAACTGAACCGTAAGTACGGGGAAACCTTCGGGTATTACAAGACCATTGCCGAATGGTACGACGTTCTTCAAGAAAAAGGGGAAGACTACATTCAAATGTTATTCCTTCAGGCCAAAGCCCAAAGCCTGGTAAATAAAGCCATCGAAGCCGACGAAAAGGTCGCACAGGTAAAAGCAACCCCTGAAGACGACGTGGACGGTTCTATGGGCTGGTTTAAGAAAATGCTGTTATACTCCGCACAGGGCGAGTCAAACGGTCAAATAGACGCTCAAAAACTAATCGACCAGCACAACAAGGAAGCGAAGGAAGCGGCCATCAAAGCGGCCGAAGAAGAAAAACAGGCTTACCTGGACGAAGCGACCAAACTTCAGGACGAACTGATCGCCTTAAAATCAAAAAAGAAACTGGGCGATTACGTCCCTGATCCTAAAGACACGAAGGAAAAACCGACTAACAACCTGGCGGAACTGGAAGCCAAAGCCCGCCTGAAGATCGAAGAACAAAACCTGTCATTAAGGCAAGAAGGTTACGACAAACAGCGTGCCCAGGCGAAGCTGGAATTCGAGAAGGAAAAGCAGCGCATCGAGAAGGAAGAAAAAGACCGCCTGGCACTGTATGAGAAACTTAAAAAAGCCGGGGTGAAGGTTACCCCGGAACAAAAACAGGAAATATCCTATCAGGCCGGCGTTCAAAAGGTGAAAGCCGCCCAGTTATATGACAAGCAACTGGAAGACCTGGACAAAAAGGAACTGAAGGAACGGCAGGACAACCTGAAGAAATTGCTTGAACCTTACCGGAACTTTGCACAGCAGCGCCTTGACATAGAGAAGAAAGCACAGGACGACATAACCAAACTTCAGGAACAGACTTCCGCCGGTCGCCTTAAAAAGATCGGTGACGAAATGACCGCCGCCTTCGGTTCCGGTAACGTTGATCTGCTTGCCCGTCCTCAAATTGACGCCGCTAAATTAGTGGCCGCCGGCTGGAAGGATGCGGGCGAAGGTATCGCCACCGTTTTTTCTTCCCAGTACGGTATTCAGGACGCCAGCGGCAAGCAAACGGAAATTTTAGTTACCCCTATTCTTCCGGACGGAACCGTTCTTTCAGAAAAGGAACTTCAGGATTATGTCGACAATGTCCTGAACGGTGCGGATGATTTACTGGCGGCCGACACGAAAGGGATCGTTCTTTCGGTAGGTGTTGATGTCGACGGATCAGCCGGCGAACTGTTGCACGAATTTCAGGAAAAATACTACGACCTGAAGAATAACACGTCAGAGAACGCCGACACCGACGGGCAAATTCAGGAAGCGATCATCCAGGCCGAACAGGTGAAAAAAGACAACCTGGAAGAACTTGACCGGGTGTACGCTGAAAAGGACGTCTACTTCCAGGCGCTTATGTCCCAGTTAAGTAGTATGACCCTTGACCAACTGTACGACACGTTGGACAAGGCGGAGAAGGCGCTCCACGAAAGCGAGAAAACCAACGGAAAAGACTCTAAAGATACCGCCGTCGCCCGTGCCAAAGTGGCCGCTCTGAAGGACGAAATCAAATACGTAAAAGCTGAAAACGAAACCAAAGCCCCGGACGACGCCAAAAAATGGAAGAAGAATTCCACGGCCATAAAACGATGCAAGGCTGAAATCGACGGCATGATCGGAAGTATGGACGGACTGGACGAAGGGACAAAGGCCGCTCTTCAGACCGCCAGTAACGTAGCCGGTGGGGCTATTGCCATGATCGACGGTATCAAGACGTTAAGCGTGTCAGCCGGTGAAAGTATTTCCGCCGTAGAAAAGGCGTCCGTTATCCTGGCAATCGTAGGCGCCGCCATTCAGATAATGACCGCCATCTTTTCGATGGGTGCCCAGGCTGAAAAACGACACCAGGAAGCGCTGGCTGAAGTCTCCGCTAACAAATTGGCGATGCAGCGGGAATATAATCTTCTTCTGCTTCAGCAAAACCTTTTGATGAAGGAAGCCGAAAACATTTTCGGTGAACAGTCCATCGCCAAAGCTGCCAGGGCAGTAGAAGTTTACAGGGAAGCCATACGACAGTATAAAGAAGAACTGAAGGGCGACGCCCCACAAACGAAACTGACCCCTTTCAACTTTTTATCGGGTGGCCTGGCCGAATTTAAAAAACAGGTTGCGGCCTATGAAAAAGGTATCGGCGCCCTGAATAATATAACGATCAAGACCGGGCACAAGAAAACCGGTTTGTTCGGGTGGGGCAAAGGTAAGGACATCTATTCCGGTGTCCTGGACGTTTACCCCGACCTGATCGACGGGGAAAACCGGCTGAACCTGGAACGTGCGAAGACTATTATCAGCACGCAAACCATGTCGGACGAAAACAAGAACCTGTTGCAAAGCCTGATAGATTTACAAGAACAGGCCGACGAAGCCCAGCAAGCCCTCCGGGACTACCTGACCGATACATTCGGTTCCCTGGGTGATGGGATGATGGACAGCATTGTCGACGCCATAAAAACCGGGAACGACGCCTGGCAGTCATTCGGTGACAAAGGTGCTGAAGTGCTGGAAAACTTAGGCCGTCAGATCGCTTACAGCCTATTCTTTGCCGGCAAGTTCGACCAGTTACAGAAACAACTGGAAGCCGCATACGGAAGCGGTAAGTCTGAAGAAGACATCGCAAAGGACGCCATGAATATAATGGGTGACTTTTACGCCGGCATCGGCAAAGACATGGATCAGGCACAGGAATTCATGGAGAACTGGAAGTCTGAAGCCGCAAAGCGTGGCTTCAATCTCTGGAAGAATGAAGATAGCGACCAGCAAAGCGGCAAGTCCGGCACCTTCCAAACAATGGATCAGGAAACCGGTACCGAATTAAAGGGACTGTTTACTTCTGTCCAACAACATGAAGCCAGCATTGACGAAAACGTCCAGTATGTTAGTGACGAAATGCACCAGTGTACGGAATACCTGATAGAAATAGCCGCAAATACCGGCGGTTGTAATGATAAACTAAAAGCCATTGCCCAGGACATTGAAACGATCCGCCGGGACGGCCTTAAAACGCAATAACATGGATATACTGGAAGGATTATTATTCATTAACGGCGACGACGTTTACAAGACATGCGGCGCCTTTCTGACGGAAGACAAGGCCGGTGATAACACGAACTATTCCGCCCTGCTTACGCCCCCGAAGATGAAAGCCTACACGGCCGTATCATTCAGGGAACAGGACGGGGAAAAGTTACCGGACAAACTGACCCCGGCTTTTGAAGCCAGGGACGTGACCCTTCAGTTTGCCATTACCGGGGACGGGAAAGCTGGGTTTATCAAGAACTACCAGGATTTTCTTACCCTGCTAAAATCGGGCTGGCTGGACGTCCGCCTTCCGGAACTGGGTAAAACATACCGCATGTATTACAAAGAAAGTACGAGTTACGACCAGCTTACGCCGTTGGATGAAGTGACGGTGGCCGGCAAGATAAAAGTAAAATTCAGGGAACCCGTTCCCACTATTTAAAGAGTATTCAAATCCTATTCAAACGCTATTCAAATGGAAGTAAGCATCTATAAACAAGACGGAACAGTCCGGGCGGTGGTATCACCGGCCGACAGCGCCGCCACGAATGAAGAACTGATGTCAGACACCGTTCTGACCCTTTCCTTCACGCATTACGAGTATATCCATTTGCGGGTGAACGATTACGTGGACTTTGAAGGGAAGCGTTACTGGTTGCTGAAGAACTACCGCCCGCAAAAAAAGTCTACTATTGAATACCAGTACGACGCTAAATTTTACGGCATTGAATCAAAACTGAAAAAAGCCCTCGTCCTGAAAATGGTAGACGGTGACAACGCCACGACCTTTTCCCTGAATGATAGCCCGGCGGTACACCTTCAACTTTTCATTGATAATATGAACCGCATCACCGGTTCCAGCGTTTGGCGTATCGGTCAGGTAGTCGACAGCGCAAACGTGAACATAGAATACGACTGTATTTCATGTTTTGACGGTTTGGGGAAACTCGCTGAAGCCACGAATTCCGAATGGTGGGTAGAAGGCTACACGATGAACCTATGCCGCTGCGAGCATGGCGACATGCTGGAACTGGGGTACGGCAAAGGCTTATTGAGCGTCAGCAAGGACAGTAACGATAATGCGCCTTTTTTTACAAGGTTATATCCGATAGGCAGCACCCGCAATATAGACCCGAAGGTGTACGGCAGTAGCCGTCTGCACCTTCCGGGCAGTGCGCAATATGTCGAACAAAATACCGACCTGGGTATCGTCGAATATTCCGAAGAAACGACCTTCAGTAATATATATCCCCGCCGTATCGGTCACGTGGGTGTGGTGCGTCATGAGCCCCGTAACATTGAAGGCGAAGAACGGGAAATTTACTTCTTTACTGATCCGGAAATGGACTTCGACCCGGCAGACTATGAAATCGGCGGTTTGGTTAAAATGGTGAAGTTTCAAAGCGGGGAACTGAACGGACAGGACTTTGAGGTCAACTGGAACAGCGAGACAAAAGAATTCGAGATCATTAACCAATACCCCTACGAGAACCAGCAAATCCCAGGGGGCAAATTAATCCCGAAAACCGGTAATGATTACGTGCTGTATAACATCCGTATGCCTGAAAAGTACTACCGCCTGGCTGAAGCTGAACTGGCGGCTGCCGTTGCCGAGTACCTGAAAAAATACTGTATTGACACGGCCGTCTACAAGGCGCCAACGGATTACATCTACTTCAAGGAAAAGGAAATTAACCTGAAGCTGGGGCGTCGTGTCCGCTTGTATAGTGAATATTTTGATAACGGGTTCCAGGATAGCCGTGTCGTTTCGATCAGCCGCAAAGTGAACAACCCCACCGAAATGAATATCGGGTGTTCCCTTGCCGTCAGTTCAACGAAACTTAGCAAAATGGAGAATAACATCACGGAGATACAGGCGGCCTTTAAAGAGCAATTAAACAAGGATATTCTTCAGGTCTTGAAGTCCTGGGACAGCGCCGACCCTTCAGAGTATAACGTATTTTCCGCCCGTCGTTCCATGAAGGAATACCTGCTGAAGAACCAGCCGGACGAAGCCAAAGGCTATATAAATTTCATGCGTGGCCTGGGCGTCTGCGGAAAGCTGTTTAATGACATTATCCGGGTCGGTGACAAACTGGAAGCCAGCAATCAAAGCGTTTATTCCTCCCTCCGGACAGACAAGGAAATCGAAGCGGCTATCGACGACCTGGGCGACAAATATCTAAGAAAGGACATCGAAGACACTGCACGGGAATTGATAAACTTCCTGAAGGGTATCAACGTTCAGGGCGCCGGGGTCTTCCATGACAGCGTGAATTCACCTGATTTTCTTTCCGGCTTCCTGAATGGGAAGGGCTGGGCGATCATGTTACGGGAAGTAATGAACGTCGCCGGGGCAAAGGAAAAGAAATCTTATGCCGAATTCGACGAAGTCACGATCCGGGGTGCGCTGCGTGTCTTTGAAATGATAATAAACCAACTGAAGGGCGAAGGTGACAACAGCGTTTTTTCCGGTATGATGAAAGTCGATCATGTCGACCTGGAGAACAAAAAAATATACCTTGATACCGGGGGCGGTCTGTTATATAACCCGTTTTGGATGAATGACTGCCTGGAGTGTCAACGCTTCGGCGGCCGTCCATCGGCGGGGAATGACTATAACGTGATGAAACATTACGAACTGGTCGTTTCCGGTTCCGGCATGGGATCAGACGGCGAAGGCGAAAACCGGCTGGACTGGATCACGTACAACGTTTTCACCGGGAACGTGGCTGATATAAAGAAAGGTGATGTCCTGGTACGCATGGACAACCTGACGAACCCCGACCGCAAAGGCATTATCATGAACACGACGGTGGGCGCTTTCGCCCCTTATATTGACGTGCTTTATGGTGCAAAAACCGATCCGGACAACGCCGTTAAAAGCCGTACCGGGAACCTTGCCGGCATTTATAATATGTGGTTTGGCTGGCTGAAAGGCTTCGGCCAGTTTATAGAAAACTTGTACGCTATCGGCGAATTCCACTTTAAAAATGGCGAGAACATACAGACCCGTCTTGACATGATGGAAAACCTTTTCCGTGTGGATATGCAGAACAAAACGTACAACATGAGCGAGAAGGACAACTTCCTGAAGAACGCCAGCTTCACGGAAAACATGGACGGCTGGAAGCGTGAAAACGTGATCCGGGCATATACGGCCGGGGGCAAACTGCTTATGTTTAACCGCAACCTTTATGCCGAAAAGGAAAAGGTCGCAAGCATTGTCAACCTGGACGGCCGTAACGTGCTCCGGATTAAAAACAGCGGCATACGTCAGGCAAATGCGGACGTGAGGAAGCCGGAACCGGCTACCAGCGTCTTATTCTTGACATTCAAATATATTTGCCAAAGCGCCGGCACGCTGACCGTAGGCTTTGAAGGTTCCGCCCAGGGCGAAAGCTGTCTTCCCTTTGTTCAGGAAGAACTGGAAGAAAGTATCGAAACGGGAAGTCGGGAATATACCGGTACCTGGGACGGTGTCGGCGACTTCATACTAAAGTTTACCGGTGATATTTATGTCGACGTACTGGCAATCACTAACCGGCCGCTGGAAGACTATAAGGTAGAAGTCAGCACGAGGTTTGAGCAGACCGCCGAAAAGATCGCTTTGCTGGGTGAAAGAATAGACCATACCGATAAAACGGTTACAAACCTGGGCATCGAACTGAATGCCGCTGAAGAAAGCATCCGGTTATGGGGCGAAAAGACCGATAAAATAAACGCTACTGTAACGCAGATCGGCATTGATTTAGATATAGCTGAAGCGAAGCTGGACTTATACGTCACGAAAACGGACGATATAAACAACACGGTCGCCGATTTAGGGTTACGCATGAAAGCGGCTGAAGGTGAACTGGAACTGTTTTCCAAGTTTGAAGACAAGGCAAACGGCCTTTTTACCGACCTGGGTATTCGTATGAATTCCGCTGAAGGTGAACTGGGCGCCCATGCGGAGCGAATCAACAGCCTTGACGGTACGACTACCAGCCTGGGCATTCGCATGAACGCCGCTGAAGGCACCCTGAACACCTATGTAACAAAAACCAACGAGATAACCGGTTCCGTTACAAGTTTAGGCAGCCGCATGAACGCCGCCGAAGGTACGCTGGACACCTATGTCAAAAAGACCAACGAGGTAACCGGCACCGTTACAAGTTTAGGCAACCGCATGAACGCCGCTGAAGGTACACTGGACACTTATGTTAGCAAGACTAACCGGATCGACGGCACCCTGACAAGCATAGGCAGCCGTATGGATGCGGCAGAAAAGAAATTCACGAACTATGTTATGACGGAAACCTTTAACGGAACCGTCAGCGACATCAACGCCACCCTGACCCGCCACTGGTCGGCTATCGAGCAAACCGATAGTGACCTTCAGCTTTCTATCAATAAGGCTTCGGGCTACCCGCTGAATAAAGACGTGCATTTCCTTAAAGGACTGAACGGGATTGCCAGGTACAACAATTCGCCCGGTGAAGCGGTAACTATCAAACGTTCGGGTTCCTATTGCGGTGATTACGTACCTGACGCCACCAATTATCCGGCCGTGAACTGGACGACTGCCGCCATTCGTTACCCCCATGTAAACGACCTGTTTTACAACACGTCGAACCGTAAGTGGTACACTTACACGAAATCGTACAAATGGGAAGAAATAACTATCGAAATCGGCGCTATTTCGCCGGACGACGCCGGCATAATCCGAATTCAAAAAATCGTTGGAAATTCCAGCCCCGGACTGGGCGGGTTCACCTTCGGCACCCAAAGCCGTGCTAACACGGTATTTGAAACCCGTTTTATCGCCCATGTCCCTAAAGGCTACCGGCTGAATTTTGCCAGCAACGCCACGGGTAACGATAGCCGTAGCAAATGGATCACCGGCAACGCCGGAACCGGGGACTGGACAGAATACCGGTATCAGGTTTCTTGTGGTGCTTCCGGTATCTTTTCGACAACGAACTTTTTTTATTTGACAAAGGACGTGCCGGAAGGTCAGACGAACGACGATTATAACACTGCCGTAACCTGGTACCTGAAAGAAGGCACCGTCTTTGATCTTTCCGGGTATGAAGACCCGGTAACATATATCAAACTAACGGAAGATCTTATCAAATTATCGGCAAAGAATATCCAGTTTGAAGGACTTGTGACAGCAAATGAAAACTTTAAAATCCTTGAAGACGGTTCTATCGAAGCCAATAACGGCACGTTCGGGGGCACGCTTTCCGGCGTTTCCGGAACGTTTGAAAACCTGTCACTGAAAAGTGGAGTTACAACAATGGATATAAATTCAAACGGTTTTTATTTCAAGTCAAACGGGCCGATTATTGAAATGGTAAGTACAGGCTTTACTTACGCTATTGAATATACAAGTAAGCCGATTCAGTTTCATTGCGGTAATGCCGGTTTTGGTACCAACGCCGACGGTGACCTTCTTGTCATAATGAAGGGAATACCTACCAAATACGATGCAGATAATAGATATGACAATTACCAGAACTTCATTTACGAGGATAACGGCTACCTGAAAATAGGAAGAATAAACAGAGGTAAATAACCAAAAAAAGAAAATATGAAAGCGATTGATTTTAGTACTATTCCGGTGGAACTCCGGATCGACGAACCGGAACCGGTGGATATGCGCCGTTCCTTGGGTAACACGATAAACCGGAACACGGCCGATATTGGCCTGTCAGACTTTGCCAGGAAGATATATTATTCCGAAGCTCCCGTGGAGATACCGGAAGAATATATCCAGCCTATCATTAACATTGTTACCCACGTGGATAACCTGCTCGCCCCGGCAAAAAAAGCCGTGATCCGCCTGATCAACGAATCGAGACGGGCGACCCCGGAAAATGCCGTAACCCAAAATGAAGTCAAACCCTAAAACGAAAAAGAAAATGAAGAAAGTAGAAGAACAAAGAACGAAGACTTTCCAGTCTGAAGTAAAGAACACCGGTATCGTGATAAACTACCGTGCGACCCTGGTACCTACTGAAACCGGCGAAGAAGTCGCCAACGTTTACGGTACCATCGTGAAGGATAACAAGAACGTGGGCAGTGTCAGCTATGACAAGGCAGCCGACCGCCAGCACACCAGTTTTGAACCGTTTTCCGCCACTACGTCAAAGGAGAAACAAGCCGTTTCACCTGTTGCCGCTTCTGACGTGGCCGAAATCATCTTAAACAAGTAAGGGGGACGTATGACTTACAAGCGTGAAGAACTGGACTATATAGCCGCCCAACTGATACCGGTCATACTGGAAAAACTGGGCGTCGAAGCACAAGGCGTTTCAGAAGTTGAGATTGTGAGCGACTTAACCGGCGTATTCTCGCTTCCGGCTTACAAAAAGGTCGGCGGTGTTGAAAAGGTCGTGGAAGCCCCTGTAACCTTGCTTCAGGACATTGCGCTGGACACGGTGAAAGAAGCTACCGACAACGCCAAAGCGGCCACCGGTGAAGCCCGGCAGGCGACAAAGGAAACGAAGGAAGCGACGGCAGACTTTACGGCTGTCCGGGGGCAGGTTCTTGCCGCCGGTGACCGTGCCATCGCCGCCGCCGACAGCGTGAACGATGCAAAGGATAAGGCAAAGGAAGCCACTGTGGCCGCCAATCAGGCCACCGCCGGCGCCAATGCTGCAAAGGATAAGGCAAACCAGGCCGCCGACACAACCAACGCCGTAAAGGAAGCAACCATTCAGGCAAAGGCTGAAACTATTGAAGCCACCCGTAAAGCCAACGAAGCCACCGGCAAAAGTATTACAGCCACCGCCGGGGCAAATGCCCAGGCCGACCGGGCGAAGGAACTGGCGGATCACCCCACGATGATGGGCGAGAACGGGAACTGGTGGAAATGGGACACCACACTGAAGAAATACGTCGATACCGGCGTCCTGGCAAAAGGCGGTGTCTTATATCCTACTTTTTACATTGATCCGGACACGATGGAACTTATAATGAACTATCAGGATGAAATCGTGGCGGACATGTTCAATATTGACAACGAAGGAAATTTAACTTTTAACCCGAAATAGAAATGGCAGAAGGAAACAAAATTTTAGGGAAGGTCGCCTTCGTGGACAAAGGTGCCTATAATGCGGCCACCCGTTACGACTTTTTCAATTTCGTAACGACTGAAGACAGTTGTTACCTGTCCCTGGCGGACAACAATACCGGGCACCCGGTAACAGACACGACCTGGTGGAAGTGTATCGCCAACGGCAAGCCAGCAACCGAAGCGGCAAAGAAAGCCCTGGCGGAAGCCACACGGGCAGGCAATGCGGCCGACAACCTTTACGGCGCTGCACAATCGGCAAACGAAGCGGCCGCACGGGCAGGCAACGCCGCAAATGACGCCGACACAGCTAAAACGGAAGCCCACCAGGCGGCCGGACGTGCTGATACGATAACCAGTGAAGCCAGCCAAAAAATCGTGGAAATGGACGCCTTATCTAAGGCCGTTGCCGGCTATATCAATGCCGCCCCGGTTCGTATGCTTGTATCTGTCCCGGTATCAATCAGTACAAAGAACAAAATCCGTCAGAAGATCGGTATAACGTTCTTCCCGTCGTATTGCCTGAAGAACGCCCTGTACCAAAAAATATCAGGCAGTTCGGTCGACGCCGATCCGTCCGGAAGGCTGACGGTCAACGGTACCGGGAAAAGTTCTTTTCATGTGATCCCGACGCAAAACACGGAATTATGGCAGAAGGTCGACGTTACCGTCCGTACCCCGCTGATCCGTTTGAGTAATGGTAAAATGCGCCTGAATGGCGGTAAAATAAGAATTGTTTAACTTTTTAAAATATGAAATTATGGCTTTAACAAGCGATCAGGAAACAAAAATTCTTGCAATGCTTTCCGCTTTTGAAGGCGGTCAGCAAGTAGATGATCTTCCCCTGGCTACCGATACCGTCCAGGACAAAAAGATCGAAGTATTCGACGACAGTACGGGCGCTTCCGGCAGGATGGATTTACGCCAGGCTGTCCGTATGTCAAGCGCCCCGTCCTGCGGCCGTGTGTGGAACCTGGACAACTCAACCCCGAAAGCCCAGGGCTGGTTCGGTAGTCTTGAACTGTTGCGCAACCTTCCCGAAACTCTCGGACTGGGCTGTTATTTGGTAAAGAACGATCATAGTCGGCGCAAACTTGATCCGACAAACCACTACCGCTTTGCCAATGGCGAAACGGCGAAACTGGACGGAAGTATGGGGCATTATCAATGGGGTTGGGGAAAACAGTTCTATCTTGCCTTTTATACAATCGGTCGGCTTTTTTATGAAGAAATTTCTCTATCTCCTATTCCGGGACAATATAACTATGTTATACCCGTCGGAAGTATGTCCGCTCACGGTCATGCGTGCCTTGATCGTACAACAGACACATTAGTAAGCTATGTGAATGAAGATGTGAACTATCGAGGAGGTGATAATAACGCCACTTATGATGGTACTTACAGAACTTTGATCGGCCGGGCTGCAACCAATAAAACAACCGAATATTGGCGTGCTGCCGCCCGGAAGAACGGTTCCGGCTGGTTATGCTGCACGATGCGCCATACTTCCGTTGTAAAAATCCTGTTTGAGATCATTTTCGGAACCCAAGACATGCAAGCCGGCTATAATGCAAATAAAGACGCTGACGGCTTATTCCAGGGCGGACTGGGTTCAGGTGTTACCAATATGCCGGACTGGGGCGGATATAACGGCTATCGTCCTTTCCTGCCTACCAGCGTAGGCGTAGAACTGGGCGACGCTTCGGGCGTGTCTACCTATAACGTGTTAAAGGAAGACGGAACCACATATCACGCCGCCCCCGTGCCCGTGTTCTTCGGTTTGAAAAACCCGTTCGGCTACCTTTGGCGGCAAATGGACGACGAATTCGTCCGCTGTAACGCCGACACTTCCGTCACGCATTTGGTGGCGCCTTCCATCTATGGAAATTGGACAATCGGGAACGAAGCCGGAATGACCGCTTATTCCACATCGCCGGCAAAATGCGAAGGTTACATCAAAACATTAAGCTATGACAATTTAGAAAATTTTCCGACGCAAATCGGCGGATCAGCTTCGACCTATCATTGCGATTATTTTTGGAACACCAGCGGCGCCACTTCGGGCTTCCGGCTGTGTCTCCGTGGGTGTAATGCGGGCGATGGCGTTCTCTCGGGGGCTTCTGCTCTGGATGTGAACCGTGCTGTCTCGGCTGCCTCTGTGAACTGGGGTTCGCCGCTCTGCGAAGCAGAGTCAGATTGGCCGGTGGTTCCAGTGTATGCGCCAGTGGTCTAAAGGGTTCGTAGGGGTGCAAAAGGGTACATTAGAGTTCATTAGTAAACAAAAGAACCCGTGACCGTTAGGTCACCCCTATACTACCAGCCGCGTAGCGGCTCGAAAAAATTTTCGTTCTTTGACTTTTTTCCATATTTATATTTTAATAGGCTGGGATTTGTCTATCTTTGCATCCCGAAAGGGTTGCCTTTTCCTGGGTCTTTAGTTTCGGGCTTCCGGCTGTGTCTCCGTGGGTGTAATGCGAACAATGGCGTTCAATCGGGGACTTCTGCTCTTAATGTGAACAATGCTGTCTCGGATGCCAATGTGAACTGGGGTTCGCCGCTCAACTATTTCTAACAGGAATTTTTTCACGGGGAAAAGGAACCTCGCCTCACGGCGAAAAATAAACTAAAAACGAAGGTGTTAGTAGACTGGGTGAATATCCAGGCCGACCACAACGACGTTCAAGAAAAAGCAGACAAGACACTGCCTTTAGACACCGGTTAATGAGACACTGAAAATGAGACGTAAAGGACACATTTCGCCGCATATTGAGACAAAGCGGAATTATCAACTTGCATTTGACGGTTTTTCCGAGCACAAGAAAGCCCGGATCACCGTTCGCAAGTTTGAAGAAGACCTGGACGACAAACTTGCCATACTATTAGAAGCCTACCTGACCGAAAGCTGGCATACTTCCCCCTATACAGACGAAAGGATATTCGACCGGAAAGCCCGGATCATTAGTAAACTGCCCATTGAAGACCATGTCCAGCAGTGGGCGTCCTGTTTGCATGTTGAACCGTTGCTGTGTGATACCTTTATCCGTAAATCCTGTTCATGCGTTAAGGGGCGGGGAACACATGACTTTGTGAACTTGCTTCGTAAAGACCTGAATTCAAGCTACGAGAATACTTATTATTTCGTCCAGCTTGACGTCCATCATTTCTTCCCTAATATCAATCATGAACTGATGAAGGCAAGCCTGCGGGTAAAGATCAAAGACCCGAAATTGCTCCGGTTCCTGGATGAATTTATAGACAGCTATCCGTCAGGTCTGCCATTAGGGGTGAAAATTTCCCAGATATTAGCGAATTATTTCCTTGCCGCCTTTGACCGGCTGGCGATCAAAGTATTCGATATTCTGGCCGATCCTGACAAGTACGCTTATTGGTGTGGAAGGTATGTTTCGCATTGCATCCATATTGCCGGCAGGGGCAACGAAGACGAACTTTGCAAAGGGGCTTCATACCTGAAGTCCAAGTTTAAGAAGTACGTCAAACAAGGGCTGAAATATTATTCCCGGTTTGCTGATAACATTGTTATTCTGCATAAAGATAAGGCTTTCCTGCACCTGGTTACTGAAATGGCAATAATGATACTTGCACGTGATTACCTGCTGCCTGTGAACAAGAACTGGAACGTCCGCCCCGTACATGCCGGGGGTATCGACGTTTGCGGTTATGTTTCCTTCCATGACCATAGGTTATTACGTAAGAGAAATAAAAAAGACCTTTGCCGTCAGGTCGCCAAGTTGAGAAAGAAAGGACTTTCACCTGAAGAAATCCGGCTGAAGTGCGCTTCCCGTATAGGCTTTGCGATCCACGCAAACAGTAGAAATTTACTTAGAAAATTAAATATAAACATGGAAAAAAGACTCGGAGCGGTAATAAAGAACCGCAAAGTTCAGATACCCTTTCAAGGTATGAGGTTCGATCAGAAAAAGGCTTTTGCTGATCTTGTGTGTAAAGAAGGCCAGGAAGAACAGGACTATAAAATCCTGCTGGTAGATTATACGGTGGAAGACAGCAAGGTCGAAAAGGAAGACGTAATAGTGACCGTTGACGATGGTAACGGCGGAACAAAGCAGGAAAAGCAGACACGGCCGAAAAAATGCCTTGTGATCCGTTATAAGCGCATACTGAAGACTATTATAGAACCGACTGAAGACGACGAAGAAAACGAAACCTACATCTTTGAAAAGGCTAAAAACAAGGACGGTAGCGACATGGAGAAAGACGCCGAATTCTATTCATTTACCGGAAGTACGGTAATGCTGGAACAAGCCCTTTCAGACTTCCAAAAGGAAGATTTGCCCTGCCCGACCGTCATAAAAGAGTTTACTAATAAAATGAATAAGAAATTTTATAAATTCACATGATATGAAAGCAACATATTTAGATAGAAAGAAATTTGAAAAGTACGACGATAAGCATTTTATCGTTTACCTGAATGAAGAAGTTATCCCGGACTATGTGCCGGAAGTGATGGAAGGCCAGGAAGCGCCGGAACCTTGTACAGCCTATTCTTATGAAGGATCAGAGAAGGACGGCGGCACGATCATCGAAGCGACGTCTGCCCAATATGATGATTTTGTGGCCGGGCTTGTCAGACGGCAGTATTCACAGAACCAGGTGGAAGCTGTCATTCTGAACCAGGGGGACGGGAACGACACCCATTTAGCGGAGTATAACGCTTTGCAGTTGTACAGGAAGGAATGTAAATCCATTGCGGCCGAACTGTTGTCAAGGGATTAAACTTATGCCAGGGGGCAAGAAAAAAGCCCCCGGCCGTTAGTAAAAGACGCCAATCACTTACTAACAAAAATGCGAGCAACCGCACAGCCGAGGGCTAAAACCTTCTGCTGCGGTTGCTCGTTTTTTTTATATAAGTGATTGGCTTTACAAAGATAGTGCATTTTACTGAACCCTAAAAAGAATATCCGATAAAATGAAATTATATGAATTGTTAGACTTCAACAAAGAACTGCTGAACAGGCTTTTTTGTGCCGGTATAAAGCCGGAAGACTACCGTTTCGCCGATCTGTTTGCCGATTACGAACGTTTGTGCCAGGAAGGCGAAAAGAAGACCTATATCGTTGCAATGCTGGCCGACAAATACGGTGTCAGTGAACGGAAGGTTTATTCTGTCATCAACCATCTAAGCCAGGAACTTGACTGCTGCAAAAGCCGTGCAGTGGGATAAACCCGGTAAATTATGCCGTTTGCGCCTTACTGACGACCTTTGTGCATGTCAAATTTTAAAAGTCAAAAGATAATGAACAAATATTATCAGATTTTGGAAAAGGTGCTTACTTCAGGTAAGGCGCAAAGTAACAAGAAAGGGAACATCAAATACCTTTTGAATGAAAGACTGTCTTTAACCCCGGCTGATCTTCTTGATATATTCGAGGGTCACAACATCGCCAGGAAGAAACTACGAAATGAACTTCAACTGTTCATGAACGGCGAACGATGCGTGGAAAAGTATCGGGAAGCCGGGATCGGCTGGTGGGACTATTGCGGTGCCATCCTGGTGAACAGTTATCCGTCATATTTCGAGAAACTTCCGCCCTTGATAGCAAAGATCAACCGGGAAAAGCGGAACAGTAAAAACTATGTGTTGCACCTGGGGGCTACCGGTGTCGAAAGCAATCAGGCGCCATGTTTAAGCCTGGTTCAATTTCAGATCGACGGCGGGGAACTGGTGCTGTCGGCTTATCAGCGTAGTTCTGACGCAAATTTAGGACTGCCTTCGGACATTTATCACCTGTATCTGATGTCTAAACAGATTGATTTGCCTTTGAAGTCTATAACGCTCGACCTTGCGAATGTGCATATCTATGAAAGCAACATAGAAAAGACTCGTAACCTTTTGGAAGGGGACGAAAACGTAAAGTTTGAACTGAATGTATGATAAGACACGATGTTTCACAAGTAGAGAAGACTCAACTTATGGCTAAGAATTGCAAGGGTAAAACCCTTTCTAACACTATGTAAAGATACGAATTTTTGCTGAATTGACAATGCTTTTTTGAATCTTTTTTTGCATAAAAAAACAGCGTTTGAATACCATTTGAAAGGCGTTCAAACGCTGTTCTATTTTTGTGCGTGTGTCGGGAAACCAGACGTTTTCGTTTTGGACTTTTCCCGACCTGACTTTTCAGTTTCGTTTTGGAAAAACGGTTTTTTCGTTTTGCGGATTTAATATGGCGATTAAAAAGTTAACAGATAAATATCCTGATGTTGATTTTGTATATCCGATGCATTTAAATCCAAATGTAAGAGAACCTATTCATAAGGTGTTTGATAAATATTCCACATCAAATATGTTTTTTATAGAACCCTTAGAATATCTTTCGTTCATTTATTTAATGGAGAAAAGTGCAATTGTATTGACAGATAGTGGTGGAATACAAGAAGAAGCACCAGGACTTGGGATACCAGTGTTAGTAATGCGTGATACAACAGAACGTCCAGAAGCATTGGAGGCTGGAACTGTGAAGTTGGTAGGAACCGATTATGATAAAATAGTTGCTGAAATGTCACTTCTATTAGACAATGACGATTATTATGATAAAATGCATAAAGCTGTCAATCCATATGGAGACGGTAAGGCATGTAGTAAAATTGTTTCAATACTGAAATAAGATAATTAATGCTGTTTTACATTTTATTTATTTGTATAGTTCTTTCTTTGTTTTTTTTATCGAGAGTTTTTCCAGATGGTAGTAGAAGATATTATTTCTTTGAATTGGTAGGATTATTTGTCATTATTTTTATTGGGATATTTCGTTTTGATGTAGGCTGGGATTATATTAATTACTATAATTATATTGACAAAATAGAAGTGAATCAGATTATAAGACTGGAACCCTTGAGTCAGATTTTCTGTATTATAGCTATTTTATTTGATAATCCTCCTCTACTTTTTGTATTATTTGGATTACCAACTTATCTTATATTTTTTCATTCATTTAAAAAATATTCTGTAAATTTTCAGCTCTCGGTATTAATTTTTCTAGCCTTTTTTTATTTAGAGTCCTTTACTTCTGTTCGTCAAATATTAGCACTTAGTATATCATTTTGGGGATTTAAATACATTTTGAAGCAATCTCTATTTAAGTATGTACTGGTTGTTGGATTTGCGGCATTATTTCATGTATCTGCACTAGCTGCATTATTTATATATCCGGTCTATCGTTTTTTGAGTTTACGTATGCTTGTGTTTATTATTCCAATATTGTTTCTTGCAAAAGAAATACTGTTAAGAGTTCTTTATGTATTGGATATATACTCTTATTATATAGATAAATTGGATGAGTATACTGGTGGGGGGATAGTCAGGTATATTCAAATCGCTTTATTTGTATCCTTGTTATTATTAGCTTATTTAAAAAGGATTGATGAATACGAGAATAAATTGTTTGCTATAATTGGCATTGCATTATTGTTCCCTTTTATCTTAGGACCAGCATTGGGGATCCGTTTAGGAATGTATTTTTTAGTCTATTTTTGTCTCTTGATCCCTTCTATATTGAGAAAGTATTCAGTTCAGTATCGATTGTTTTATGCTATTTGCTTTTCTGGTTACTTCTTGGCAATGATTTATATTGGTTCCAATAATGCTTTTAAGTCACTTTATATACCATATCAGTTAATATTTAATGTTGAAAACATACAATTTAGGTAAAAATGAGGCAAATAATCCGTTTTTTAATAATTGATAGTGCGTATCCGATTAATACTCGGAATATAAAAATTGCTAACAGTCTTTGTAAACATTATAGTGATAGAGAGGTACAAATGATTTTTTGTGCCTGGAATAGGGAAGATAAGAATATTACCTCACCTAATAATTACTATATATACAAGAAGTATTCACCCGGTGGACAATTGTTGAGAAAACTATTCAATTTATTTGGCTATTTTCGCTATTTGAAGAAATGTAATAAGTGCGTTAGCCCTGATGTTATTGTTGCTTCACATTGGGATATGCTTTTCTTATCTAGTATTTTTAAGAAAAAATCTCAAATATTGATTTATGAAAATCTAGATATACCATCGGCAGATTCAAGTGTTTTATTGACTGTATTAAAGATTGTTGAACGTTTTGCTTTGCGGAATACAGATATGATTGTTTTTGCCTCCAGATTTTATAAATCATTATATCGATCTGAAAAGTATGTTCATTCAATATTGGAAAACAAACCTCTTTTGTCAGCTTCTCATATTAGTGAACATGAACGGAATGCGACTAGAAAGATAAATATATCTTATATTGGTGGAGTACGCTATCTGGAGATACTGAAGAATTTAGTTTCAGCAGTGAAAGATAATTCGGATGTCAATCTTTTTTTTCATGGCGAAGGACATGATTTAAAAGCTTTGGAGAAATATAGTGAAGGTATTGATAATGTCTATTTTACAGGGCGTTATGAGTACGACAAAATTGAATATTTATATTATAATTCAGACATAGTTTGGGCTGCATATCCTAATAAAGATTATAACGTGAAATATGCAATTTCGAATAAGTTTCATGAGTCCTTACATTATAATGTTCCTTGTATTTTTTCAGAGAAAACAAGTTTAGGAGATTTAGTTTTAAGAAAAGAAATAGGCTTTGTTGTTGATCCTTATTCTGTAGAGAAAATACGTGAACTATTGGGACGAATTCTTGAAGAACGTGAAGTACTATCGTTGGTAAAATATAAAATGCAAGAGTATGTAGTGACAGAGAAAGATTGGGAAAGTCAATTTCAAGATTTTACAATTGAATTGAATAAACTAATTGATAAATAATATTTAGAAAGATGAAGATTGTTAAGATAATAGGTGGCTTGGGGAATCAAATGTTTCAATATGCACTTTATCTTTCTTTGAAGAAAAAATATCCGAAAGAAAAAATAAAGATAGATATATCTATGTTCGAAACATATGGATTGCATAATGGATTTGAACTGAAACGAATTTTTGATATAGATGCAGAGTATGCCTCTCGGGAAGAAATTAGAGAACTATCTTTTTATATTAAGATCTATAAATTGCAGAGAATATTTCGTAAAATATTTCCTGTAAGAAAAACGGAGTGTGTCGAAAAATATGATTTTAAGTTTATGTCCGAAGTTTGGAGTAACTGTGATCGATATTATGAAGGATATTGGCAAAATTGGGAATATTTTATAGAAGCTCAGACAGAAGTGCGTTCTACTTTTACATTTAAAAAAGAACTTGTCGGGCGAAATGCTAAAGTGATAAGGGAGATTCAATATGCGAAAATGCCTGTTAGTCTACATATTCGTAGAGGAGATTATTTACATCATAAATTGTTTGGTGGACTTTGTGATCTCAATTATTATAAGAAAGCTATTGATTATGTATTAAATAATTATGATACGCCTCAATTTTACCTTTTTTCTAATGATATAGAATGGTGTAAAACATATATATTGCCTTTAGTGCAAGGATATCCATTTATTTTGGTGGATTGGAACTCGGGCGTTGAGAGTTATATTGATATGCAATTAATGTCTTGTTGTAGAATAAATATAATAGCTAATAGTTCATTTAGTTGGTGGGCTGCTTGGCTAAATGACTCTTCTGAGAAAATTGTGATTGCTCCAAAATTGTGGGCACATTCACCTTATGGAAAAGAAATTCAGTTGAAGAGTTGGCTTCTTTTTTGATATGAAAGACAAAGTTTCTATTATTACTCCTTGTTATAATTCAGCTAGATTTATTTCTAAAACAATTGAATCTGTTTTAAATCAGACTTATCCTTATTGGGAAATGATTATTGTGGACGATTGTTCACACGATAATACGAAAGAAGTAGTAGAACAATATTGTAAACTAGATTCAAGGATTCGACTTTTGTGTTTGGAGAAGAACTCTGGTTCTGCTACTATTCCTCGGAATAAAGCTATTGAGGAAGCTGAAGGACGTTTTATAGCTTTTATTGATAGCGATGATTTATGGAAACCTGAAAAACTAGAAAGACAACTTCCTTTTTTTAATACATCTAATATAGCTGTAGTTTATTCAAATTATGAGAAGATTGATGAATCAGGAAACAGATATGGACGAGTAATATTAGCTCCTAAAAGTTGTACCTATCATCAATTACTTTGCGGAAATGTTATAGGTTGTTCTACAGGAGTATATGATACTTTAAAAACAGGAAAACATTTTTTTGTATCTGAAGGTCATGAAGACTATATATTATGGCTTTCCATATTAAAAAAAGGTTATTTAGCAGTGAATACGCAAAGCTGTTTGGCTGAATATAGAATTCGAAAATCTTCTTTGTCTTCTAATAAAATAAAAGTACTTCCATGGGTTTGGAATATTTATATGAATATTGAGAAACTTGGATACTTTAGAAGTGCTTTCTATTTCATTAATTACGCATTTCGCGGCATTTTTAAATATATCAAATAAACGGTATTGTATTTAAATTTTCTAATTAAATTATTATGGGGTATAGTGAGGACTTCATTCCGGACGGAATGAATGCTTTTGAGCGCAATGTAAAGCGAATAGGGGATTGTATCGTTGCAGCAGTTTTAATGATCGTTTTTTCTCCGTTATTTTTGATTTGCTATATAGCTGTGAAACGGGAAGATGGTGGGGCAGCTATATTTAAGCAAGAGCGTATCGGGCGTTTCGGACGGCCGTTTTATATCTATAAGTTTCGCAGTATGCGATTGGATGCAGAGTCTATGGGCCCTCAACTTTATGCGGGGGGAAGAGATGTTCGATTGACTAAGATAGGAAGATTTCTACGCGAACACCATTTGGACGAGTTGCCACAGTTGTGGAATGTCTTCTGTGGAGATATGGCTTTTATCGGTCCCCGTCCGGAACGTAAATTCTATATTGATCAGATTATTAAGCATGATCCCCGTTATCAGTTCTTGTATCAGATTCGTCCGGGAGTGACTTCATATGCAACTTTGTATAATGGTTATACGGATACGATGGACAAGATGTTACGCCGTTTGCGGTATGACTTGTTTTATCTGCAACATCGCTCGTGGTGGTTTGACTTTAAAATATTAGTGAAGACTTTTATAAACATTTGCTTTGGAAAGAAGTTTTAAGAGTGGTATAAAATAAAATGTTGAGATGTAATCAGCACTAATAGAGTGTTTGTATGTGAGATGAAGAGAATGTAGGTCCCTAGTTTCATGCTGAACGCATGATTCTCCTACATTTGTGAATTAGAAAGAGTACGACGGTACCTTTCTAATTTACGCCCTGGCACCGGAGGTGTATCTGGTGTTAATTTCCCACGATATCAACGGTCTGTGAAGATAGTTGATATTTTCTTTTTATTCTCATTATATCGGATAATAGTATCTTCTTTCTTTGTTTATTTGTTTAATTTTTTATAACTTTATAGCATATAAAACAGTAATAAAGAAACGATGGAACATTTAGAATTTGTAGTGAAATGTTATAATAAACAAGAGTTAGCCCAGATGTATTTTCCTGATTTGACTATCCGTGCTTCGGTCAATAAACTTCGGCGTTGGATGCGGAAATGCAAGCCATTGATGGATGAGATACTGGCTACGGACTTTCATCCGAAAACGAAAGCTTTTTCTGTGAGAGAAGTACGGCTTATTACCTATTACTTGGGAAAGCCGGGAGATTTATAAATGATATAAACATAAAAAGAACTACGGGGGACTGCACGTTCGACAGCTCCCGTAGTTCTTTTTATATATCCATATACTCCTTACGACAGTCAAAACATGGACAAGCTTTATGAATCGAAGCACTGAGTTGATAATGCCCCAGGATTTGCGCTTCCGGATACTGATGTCTGAGTATCGTTAACAGGTCAAGCAATGCAAAGCGCTGCGTAAGCATCCGATAAAGTACACATTGTAGACCTAAAAACTCTTCTATTACTTTGCGTTCAAAAACGTAGTTATGAAACGATCAATGAGTAAAGAAGAGTTTTTAGCGCTATATCAGCGCCAACAGTCCAGCGGACTAACCATAAAGGATTTCTGTGATAATGAATCGTATCCTGCTTCCTGTTTTCATTATTGGAAGAAGAAATATGGATTGAGTCACCCATATACCAAACACACCGAACCTACAGGTGATTCGTTTATCTATAAACGGCAAAACGATTTGCGAAGTTATCACAAATCGATTTGAATAGTTTTTAATCTTGTTAACATAAAACGAAATGTGTATTTTCAATTTTTATTTAATAGTAACTTCGTGATGTGCAGGACGGCTTTCTTTTTACTCCATTTCTTCGTACTTTGGGAAAGTTCATCTTCTTTTATAGGTAACTGATAACCAATTGCAGAAAAGTATTAATCGGCGGGGCGTCCTATTACAACAACTCGAAAATCTATATTCATAAGCCCAATATTGGGATCAATTGTCTGTATATTAAAATGATCATTGTACCGCCCACACTCTGTACCCATAGTCCAACGCTCGCCATCGACTGCCCAGGGAGTCGTTTGTACAATTACAATATAATCAGTATGCCCTTGTGAGTGATATAAGGTATATTGTCCGGTACTTGTGCGTTGTATGCGTGATATTATCATTCCGTCACCCCACCTTTGGACAGAATTTAAATCTCTTTCAACAGCAACAAAACCAAGGACTCCGGGCATACTCCAATGGTCGTTCTTGTCCATTTTCCAGTCAACGCCACCAATAGCGTCAATGCATAAATTACAATACCCCCCAAACATCATATCCTTTCTCATCGTACTACCACTGGCGCGAAGCATGAGTGCCCTGTTGAAAGAGTTCCAATTTCCTGTAGCGGACATATAAGCAGACACGTCGAATCCGACCATGGCGGACAATGTGTTTCCAAGTGCCGCTTGCCTTTGATGATCACCAGAATCCGTTTGGACGGAAATCATGGCATCTCGTCCGCTAATGTTTTTAAGCCCGGATCCTTCAATTTCAAAACCACCAATAACGCCGTCATTTGCATTTACCGTTCCAGTAAAAGTTCCCTTATTCGCGAACACCTCTCCTTTAAATTTGTACTTTTTATTGACTGGATCAAGCTCGAACACTACTTCATCATCAACCAATGCGAATATCCCGGTACGCTTCGTCCCGTCAGCTCCGGTGAGACAATCACGTCCCATAGCGACGCCTGTCAGCTTCCCGTTACTGTCTTTTGTGCCGGAAAACATCTTGGGAGACACCATATACTCACCTCCTATTTCCGTCTTATTATTGTTCCATTCCTCAATCCACGGAAGAAGGTTCGCATCTTGACCGTCTTTTCCTCTGAATCTGATAGGAGTGCCCCATTCACCTGAATCTGCACTTTCTGCCACCTTCTGTGAAATCCAAACGACGGATGCCGTTGAATTTGTATGCCAACCTTCGGTTGTACCATTCCCTGTAGGAACGGCAGGTTCGGTTTCGCTGTCATGATAGGTTATGTAAACTCTCATACCATCCTTACCGTTTGTACCGTCCGTGCCGTCATTACCATCTGCCACCATTAATTCCCAAGCTGTGCCGTTATAGATGTAGACACGCCCGTTGTCAGTGTCACGATACACCCAGTTTTTAACAGGGTCAGCTGGAGCGGTAGACAAGTCACCTTTCCATACAATGTCCAGACCATCCTTTCCGTCATTACCGTTAATTCCGTCCAGGCCATCCTCACCGTCAACGGTCATTACATACCAAGCATTATCTTGATAGACATAGTTCTTCTTGTCGGATGTATTGCGGTAATACCAGCCGTTCTGAGGATTGGAGGGATGAGAAGTGAACTCGCCTTTATATACAAGACTGCTACCGTCTTTCCCAGGTTCGCCTTTCAGGTTCTTTTTTACTTCACTATCCAAGTTATCCCAAGTAAGTTTCACGCCACTTCCGAAATGGAAACCGTCAGTGTCCCAATATATAGCCCTGTTGAATATGTCACCGTTGCCTTCCTTGTCCCATCTGATATTGCCTTTTGCAATGAATCCGGAACTGTCGGGATTGAACTGGTACAGGATTGTCCCGTCATCGTCTACACCTTTCAGCATACCGTTGACGCAATAGAATCCTTTCAATCCATTCGTTCCCGGTATATCACCGCCCACACGAACCTTCAGGCAGTTGCTCCAGTCCTTCGAATAAATACCGGCCAGCACGTCAATGGCAGGCTGTGCATTTTCATCAGCGTGCATATAGATAGCGGAATGCCTTCCTGCGTACTGTGTTTCGTATGAACTGTTACCAAATTGCACTATGTCGTCACCCACTATGGGGGGATTCGTAACAAAGGTAACCCCGTCCTCGTTCACTTCCGATTCAAACTCCGATACCGGAATGCGGATTACTCCGTCAACGATTGATTCTATCTCCACGTGATACAATCGCTGGTTGCCTGTAAACTCCTGGCACCGGATGAAGTCATGCTCCATGAAACTCATGTCCTGTTCTTCGAGTGTGACAAGGTAGGCAGTCCCGTCTTCCGACATCTGGACTGTCTTAATCTTGCCACATCCCTGTGTAATAGTCTGCGCACCGATTATCGCCCTGATCTTAGACACCAGAAGCTCGAATACGGTGAACTGTCCACGTACACGGATAGCGTCAATTTCAAGCATCCACTTGCCCTTGACATATTCCCAAATTTTCCAACCATAACCCGAAAAACCGGATAAAAAGAATTCTACGATTTTCTCACCCATCTTTATTCCGGATGAGATAAATCCGACAATTGCCGAACTGGATAATCCTGCCATATTATAATATTAAGATAGTTTTGTAACTTCGACTATACAGATTGGGGATATTCTGGAGTAACCGGGTTCTGCTGAAGGATCGTTATTATAACCTTGGGCAACTAACAGATAACCATCTGAATCCACTGCTACATCGTCGAATGTATACCAATTAGAATTATTGTTGATTACTTTAGTAGACAAGTCGGATGCTAATACTTGTTGCACAGCATTTTGAACGTATAAATTCCAAGGTTGGGTATTGGGTACAGAATTTTTGTCTGATAATAAAAGTCTGACCTTATAGTTACCCGGAGTTAACCCCTTTAATATTACGACACTTTGAATTTCAGCCGTGTAAGAAGTGAAATTACCACGTGTGGGAACAACGATACTTTTGGTAGAGCCATCCCAAATCATTGAGTTGGGATATTGTACTTCCGCTCCTAATGTCACCCCTTGCCAATAAACAGGAGCGCCTGTTCCGCCTAGGACATCCTTGGACAACTTTGCTCCCATAGCTGCATAATCAGCTTTGTTATATGGTATATATCTACCTGTCAAGGTTCCAACGTAGTTTCCCTGAATATCTTTTAGATCCACAGCTGCATTACCGGAGTTTATAGGCTGGACAAAGCCGACGCCATCCACATTCCCTGCCGATGGTATGTTTGCCAGTAATATTATGACAGGCGGTTCTGTAAGAGTTACGGAATCGCTGCCAACGCTTGATTCAGAAACTTCATTCTTCAACTGTCCATACAAAGTTTTAGCTCCAGAAGTTGTAAATTCGTAAACAATATTATCTTTCCATGCTTCCCATGCAGCAGACGCCAAGCCTGCTGACGTTTCCGCCAATCTGTAATGCGTTGGAGTTCCCTGACTGATTTCAAATGAAACAGGTACGGTATAGCCGGCAAAAGAATCTTTCCCTTCCGCCAGTGTTATGCTTGTCAGGCCAACGGGCTGCACTACCTGTATAGAATCAGACTTGATCGAAGATTCTGTCGTCTCATTTCCGACCTGCGCATATACTGTCAAATTACCATCCACTATTTTTGAGTCATATTGAACTGTCGAACCGCCCCACACAATCCAGTCTGTACAATCAGACAAATCCGCCTGTTGGCCGATCTTGTATTTGGTGATGGTATTCAACGTCTCAAATTTAACCGATACAATACCGGAATCTGTGCTGGCATCCCCATTGTTGACAGTAATACTGTCCAACCGTGCCGTAACAGCATCTATCAACTCGATGGCGGCTGATCTGGATACCGTTTCAGTGCTGGCGTTTTTCAATTTTGCATACAGTATTTTGTTTCCATAAGATGCGGATAGTTGCACTATCGGATTTTCAGTGAATTCCACCCATGATGCTCCCGCAAACGATGAATTTTCCGAAACCATGTAATGAGTTGGATATCCGAGGTAGTCAAATGTTACATTTACATTTCTCTGTATCGCCGAAGCTGCTCCGTTATCTATCGTGATGCCTTTCAGAGTCAATGTCGGCTCAAGCAGAGTTATACCGGCTGATAATACTCCGGTTTCCCCATACGCATTCTTTAGCTTCACATAAACGGTTTTAGCATTGAATCCGGAAGACAACTTGAATGTCGGTTTTTCCACATATTCAATCCATGAGGCTCCTGTAAACGACATATCCTCTGAAACCATATAATGGGACGGAGCCTGACCGCTGTAGGTAATGTTTAGTATAACATTCCGGTCTTGAGTGAATTCCTGCCCGGAGTTGATCACAAACGATTCAAGTACAGGCGGTGACACCCATTTATTGATTCTTGCCAAATACGGCTCCTTCAATCCCGGTTTCAACATCTGAACAAAATAATAAGCGTCATCATACGCATACTCCGCATTATAATCTGCCTCAAATGATTCCACATACTTGTTCACCCGTTCCAACAACAACGGGTTGAAGTCAAGGTTAACCAGCAGCCTGCCGTCATTCATAGCGAATGATGTTCCATACACATTGTCCCCCGATGTGACAGACACCCCTTCCAGTGACGGAACACCTGATATGAGTACGGACAAGTCCCTGAAAAAGAAATTGGCGCCCTTCGGCACATACATCCTGTAATGTACCCCCGTTTCCGTCACAGTCTTAACAGACAGCGTGTTTTCCCTCATATACCAATATTCAAAGAATTCATCTAAAGTAGGGAACCATAGATTGTCTAAGCCGATATCTCCATACAATCGATGCAGATTCTTAATGAATACCGATTCCCAGTGCGATCCTCTGTGTGTGGAACCTATCAACCAGTAGATCGATTCCTTATTTTCTGTTGCATTAAATCCGGATAGAATATCAAGTAAATCCTGCGCATATTGAGGATTATCATTATCGTATACCATATCATCTCCGTAAGCAAACAATCTCTGAATTGTTACATTATTTTTGCTTAAAGTAAAATCGGGACTGAATGGATAAACTTTTTTAATACTGGGGTCTCCTCCCTGCGCAGTAATGACCTGAATGTTGTCATTAACCCGGCTGAAAGTTATATATTTGTGGTCGCCATTCGGTTCCACCATTAATTTTGGGGTAATGCCTATGTACTCCTTGAAAAGTGCGACCGAGTCCTCGACACATTTATCAAATTTTGCCTGTGTGTCGGTAGTAGCAGTATCATAGCCTATCAAATCGTGATAGGCTACCATGAACCCGAAGTCAAAAAAAAGTTTAAACTCCTTTTCTGACATCCACGGTAGAAAATAACCGAAATCCTGGCCTATGTATTGGTTTTTTAATTTATCCGGCCAAGTAGCAACAGTAGTTGCATATCTTTTCTTTATCCCGGCACCATCAGTACATTGTGCGGGTTTTTCCGGATAATAAGCGTCAGAAACATACTGCTCTATCTGCGGGTCACCCTGCATACCCAAATGCCATGTAAGAATCCTATCATCAGGTAATTTAAATCTTTTAGCTATATATCTTTTATTAATCAGCGAAAATATATACTGGTATATAGCATAGCTATCGTCCGTGATATAGCTAAATACCATCTTCTTATTATACTTCAAAGGTGGAATCTCCAGCGAAATAGCCTCCTTATTAACCGAGCTTGGAAGCGTAATATCAAACTCAACCACATCACCCCAGAATTTGCAATATTGAATGTGCATCAGACCGTTTACCTCTTCAGATACCGTATTCCTGCATTTCAGCACAACACACGTCTGCAATTGAGAATTAATGTAAAACCGTGTAATGTCATAATTGAAATTGAAAAACTCCTTATTCAATCCTTTTCCGGTTGAAGCAACGAATGATTCTACGTTAACATACGTCCCAAACCCTAGAGGCTCATCCGCAATCACATAATCTTTCGTTTCTCCGGCAGCCTTTGGCAAGTTGGATAAAGATACTGATCTTTCATAGATATCTATTACTTCTCCATTCATCTTATATTGACCGGCCAATTGTTCGGTACCGGAAATAACAAGAGGTTTGACGACCTTGTCGTTTAAATCCGAACTTAACTGGTTATATAAAGAGCTCTGAATCTTCGATATTTCATCCGGGAACCGCTTATCCATATTAGCTACCGCAGCATCTGCCCGCGCTGCGCCATCCAACGCCGGTTGTTTCAACGATTGAAGCCATTCTTCTTCGCTGCCGGGAAAGCCATTGTCGACTGCCTGCTGATACGCGCTTTTTCCTTGAGACGAAAGTTCGTACCAATATACCCCGTCATCTGCCGGGACTACACCGGTTGAATCTTGTAAAGCCAAATATTTGGCATTTTTATAACGCCAAATATCATTATATTCAACTTCTGTCTTATTGTTCCAGTCTCCTCTGGGAGTGATGGATATCTTGCCTAAATCTATATCATTAGCCATTTTGCTGCAATATTAGGTGTCCATTAGTTACTTTGAATTGATTCTCATAATTATTCGTTGGTACACTTAAAATCAAGTGTCCTGTGCGTACATTGATGCCCATTGTTGGATAAACAATCACGCCGTCTTTACCCTTCATTTTGTCCATTTCGATCGTTTCCCATAGAATTCCGCCTTTCTGCTTAACAAGTACTACGTCTTGGGCGTCAATATCATCTGCTCTATCTGATACATTGTCCAATCCGCCTAAAGTGCCGGTTATTCCCTCGTTTACAGGTAATTCGAGTAATGCAGTAGATAATGAACCCTCATCTCCAAGTTCTGTGATAGAGTCTTTATCCAACTCTGATAACGAATCGGATATTTGAGATTGTAATTCTGATAGTGTTTTACCAGAGCGGACAACCAAACCTCCGTTAGCTGATAATAGAAAATCGGTACTATCAGGTTGGTCCTTACGAAGAAATTTCTCATTCATCGGACTGTCTTCATCCAATTCGTGGGCCTTATCCGCATAGCCTGCTTTTACTTTCTCATGAGTAACAATCAACTCACCTGTTTCATCATCGACAGTACCAACACGCACCATCAAATATTTGTCATCTCCCTCGTCAAAACCGATACGTTCAAGAGCAGGAAGGTTTGTATGAGTATGTCTATCACAGGAAGAATTTCCTTCACCTGCTCCAGATACCAGTACAGCTGCAGAAGAGGCAGATTGTCCCTTTTCACGCATTCTTTTACTGCGTGGGACGGCCTGACGTTCTGATATGACAATATTATATTTTTCTTTCATTGCAAGCAGTTTGTTTATTCGTACTCTATTCCCTCGAAATTATCCGGAGTTATCTCCGCCAATTTCACATTACTTTCATCTTCACGTACGTCCTGAACATCCCCTACCATTAAATATGTGCCGGGTTCGCTAACATCCGTATATGTACCGAACCTGTTTAATAAGCGGACTGTGCCGGAGAGCATATTCATGCGTCTGTTATAGTTACTGTACCAAGTGCCAATCAACAGCTTTTCCAATGATGCGGATACTCCGGCACGGGTAAATATCTGTAACGTTGTACGGCTAGATACATCCAACAACATTCCCATTCCGAAATTTGTGGAGGTACATGGTGTTCCCACAATCGTTTCAATCTTCTTTTCTTCTTTTGCAGAAGAATTGAGCCATGTTTTATATTCAATATCATTACCAACCACTTCTTTTCCGTATTGATTGACCAGAGTCAATTCCGGAATTTTGAACAAAACCCAGCGTGGAATGGTATGCGAGTCAGTTGTAAGACCGTTATGTTTATGTGGATTAACCACGCGGGCGAAACAACTTATAATTGTCAGTTCCAGTGTACATCCTTGGTTTCCGGAAGGAATAGGGATAAGATCACCTTCCCCTGATGCTGTACGCGGAATATACGAGCGCAGATATCCAACCCGATTCATTTGCCAGCCACCCCTCCAACCTGTATATCCACCACTGTCATAATACCTTAGAGAAGTCATTTTAGGAGTACCATATTCTACATCTCCATCCACCCATTTACCGTTTATCTCTTTATAATGCCGGAAAAATCCTTCCTCCTCTGATTCTTTGTCATATACCCTATTTTCATAATGCATCTTTATATTTCCGTCCGTATCAATAATCCGCAAGATATATGATATATTATATTCCTTGATATCCTGCATTTTCTCATAGGCACTTTTTCTGTTTAATGCCGTCGCTTCTTCAAAAGGGTTATATCTGCCATCAATCATCGCTTCGACTTTTAATCGCAGCATTATATCAGTCAAACAAGATTTTCCATCCAGAATTACACCTGGAGAAGAATAATTAAAAACAACACGTGTTTCCGGTAATGACAAAGTACGCCGTACTTTAAAAAGCCACGGTGCTCCATAATCACTTCCAGAGGTATCTATGGGAGTTTCAGTTCCAAAAAGCGGCATCTTATATACATCCCTGATGCGCGATGCTATTCCGAAGGCCTCACTCCCGGAAAAGACAGGAATAATCCTGAAAAGTAAAGCCTTGTCAGGTCTTATCTCCAGTTCTTCACTTACCCCGGTTGTTTTTTTAAGGTCAATCATAAAGCCGATATTATTATCCACAAACGGACTTTTGCTTAGATCCTTGGCTACATAGTACCGTTCCGCTCCTTCATCAAGCATTTTTTCTGTCAATGTAGTAGAATAAAGTTTCTTTTGAGGATAAGGACTGAAAGTAAGAGTCACATTCTTATATGTCTTGTCGACTCCCAATACTGCGTCATCACTTTCCCAGCGAATTTGTTCGGGTTTAAATTCTGCTTGTACGGCATTCAAATCATAGATAAACAGTTTTCCTTCACGCTGGATCAGACGTAGAGCAAACGGACGAAGAATTTCGTCAAGCACTTCGCGCATCGTCAACGGCACTCCCTCCTCATCATAAAAGTTCTCACAACTGATTCCTACATTATCCAACATTTCACCGGAAACCGAGCTACAAGTAGTTGATATGTATCTTTCAATCCCCCGGTTATTTATTTTAGTCTCAGCAATAAAGTTATCAATCAAGACACTTATCGAACGTGTCCCCCTCAAAGAGAAATTCATCCGGTCAAGCAAGGAAAAGTCACTGAACGTCAGCTTCACCTCATATTCATTTTCATAAGAGAACGGTTCTTCATAAGCTTCTGTATCCAACGTACCGCTCCAGTACAACACATCATCCCGATATGCATCCATGCGGATACTTCCTGCTTCAACAGTATACAGGTCTTTATATTGCCGGTTTACCTTGCTGACTATTTCCAAGGTTGCGGCACTGCCCTGCACCGGCTCCAGTTTATCAGTTTCCGCCCATTCGAATACCAACGGGGTTTCTGCCGGAAAACGAAGTTCCGCAACAGCCGGATAAGGAACATCCGCATCCTGCCATATCTCAACACGCCACAGTACACCTGCCACACTGAAGAACTCCCCCTGATATCTTAATTGCTTTTCCATTGTCTTATCTTGTACGTTGATTATATCGGTCTACCTTATTTAAAACACCACGAAGCATTCTGCCATCTATCTTGAATTCTACAATTCCACCCATACCACCGGAAGGTTGAATCAATTGGCGGAGTTTGTTGAGTGGTGCAACTACTTCCGGATTGTTCCGAGCACCGGAATATTCACCGAAAATCCCCATTGTGGGACCGTATGCCAGTCCACCGTTTGCAAATTTGGGTAAACTCGCCAAAGCAGCCAACACACTCGCCACAGCAGCCACCGCCAGAATAGGACCGACAATAGGGATACTTGATGTAGCTGCTGCAGCACCGGAACCGGCTTGTGCGGTATTGGCTGTCACTTCCTGTCGTTGTACACCTATTAATGCCAGCATCTGTGGAATAACAGCCCCTATGGACTGGACAACATTTCCTGCCCAGTTCAGCCATTCTCCCGCAGCTCCTCCGACAGCTTGACCTATACTGCCCATTGCACTGCCCACCGCTCCCATACTTTCAACCATATCCTGATTCTTCTGATATGCTTTGTCAACAGCTTCGTTCCATTGTTCAAAACCGGACTTCTTAGGTTCCAACTTCGGCATATCAAATTCAGGGAGTTTCATTTTCTTGATGTAGTCATGTGTTAGTACGTCCGGCTGCTGCTTGGGATGTTTGTTATTCTCTTCATTCTGAAAATCTTCCGCCATTTTTCCAAGCGTACGTCCGGCATCGGAAGCAGGAACCACACCTACATTAATCTCACCATAAGTACTCTTAAAAGCCTCCTTCTCAATCCATATTTTTACGCCTTCGATTTGACTCTTCAACCTGTCAATCTTAACCTGTAACTCTATGGAGGCTTGTCCGACAGGATTAGCGGACAGTTCTTTTTCATATTTAGACAGTTCAGTTTTCATGACATCAATACTGCCACTTATAAAAGCCGGGTCGCCTCCGATACCCATCGCTTTTTCTTTAGCCTTTTTAAGGGTCTCTAGCTGATTGATCTGAACCTGTATGTTACGGCCCTCCTCGTCCGATGCCGTTTGTTGCGCGGCTTGGAGCTCTTCTATTTTCTTCTTGATATCAGACAGAGTAAGAGACTCTTGCTTTAGGTTGTCATTTTTCTTATCCCCTTCTCCCTTCACCGTTTTCAGAGAAACTTTAGGTTCAGGAATAGTTTTGCCGAATACAGAAACAATGCGGTTATATTCTTTCTCATAGTCAGCCCTTGCCTGTTTGATTCCATTAACATACGTCATGACCGGATTAGTTGTATTAACTTCCCCCGCTTGTCCATACACTTCTATTACATCCAGTTTCTTAATAAATTTCGCCCACCGTTCAGGTATTTCCTTCTCGCCTTTACGAATGCTGTTAGCTATGCCATCAAATACTCGTGCACCGGTTTCCTCACCAAACTTTTGAGTGAGCACGCTACGCATTTTAGTCAGCATCTCGCTTTCTTTACCGGCTAATGAGTCCCCCGCAGAAGTTAATGCTTTTTCCCCGGCACGAGCTCGTGCTGTATTGATGATCGCTTCAGACAGCAAATCATACGCCTTGCGCGCATTATCTACCTTAATCTCTTCAATGCCCAATCGTTGCAAGTAATCGCCATAGGTTTCCTGTATCCGATCACGGGCACGTTTCCATTCATCCGTTCCCTCCTTCGCATTCAACAACGGAGCGAATAGCGCATCCAGTTTCAGACGTTCCGTCGTGACTTCTTTCTGCATGCCAGACATTGCCTCATTTAACTTGTTCTGAGCCTTCTCCGCTTCACTGCTGCGTGTGGCTATTTTATAAATGGCAGCGCCCAAAGCAACGGCAGCGACAGCGGCAAGCACATACGGACTGGCTGCGATTGCTATATTCATCAACTTTGTGGCACCTGTGGTGGAGACTATTGCCGCACGGGCAGCAAGCACCTGCATCTGGTATACATAGAGGGCGCGCTTGCCCAGGTTCACAGCCCCGTTATAAGATAATTGGACTACAGTGGCAACTTTACCGGCTATTCCGACTTTGTTCAGCGCTCCAATGACTTCCCTAGCACTAACGAACATTGACATGAGCAACAGGGAGTTTTCACTTAATACAGCCGCGTAGGCAGAGAATCCTCCCAGCGTATTGGAGATACTGATTTTCAGGTCGTCTACCTTCGCGCGCATCACTTCCAGCTTGTGCGCATTGGTTTCCGTCCGTATAGCCGCCTGTTCCTGCGCAACGTTGGTTCCGGTCAGTTTATGAGTCATTTCATCAACAGCTGTTGCATTCTGAATCAGATACTGGGCGGCGGCAATATTCTCCATACCGAAAAGTTTACTCAAATAAGCGGCATCCGTCAACTTCGGTTTAAGGGCATCTAGGGCGGAAGAAAGGGATGTTTTGCTCAGGTCAACCCCCAATTCCGTATTCAATTTCAGGATGATGTTTCTCAAGGCGGTTCCGGCTTCGCTGCCTTTCAGGTTGGCTTTGGACAGTACTTCAAGCGCTCCTGCACTCTGCTCCACTGTCAGGCCCATGGCGGAAGCGGCTGAACCTACTACCTTAAAGCTTTGTGAAAGCTCCCCGATTTCGGCCGCCCCATATTTACTTCCCGCCGCCAGCACATTGATAACCCGTTCCGCCTCATTGGCCGATAATCCGAACTGGTTGATCGTACCTGCCAGAGATGTGGCGGCTGCATCAATGGTCATTCCTGAGGCTTGCGCCAACGTCACGCTCTTTGCCTGCAAGTTGTTCAAACCGGACATACCGATTGTGGCAACATCTATCTGGCTGGCAAGAATCGAATATGCACGGGCGGCCGTATCAGCTCCGAGACCGGAATCTTTTCCGAGTTTACGGGCATTCTCCCTCAGTGCTTCAAGGTCATCACCAAGAATACCGGTAATAGAACTAAGGTCAGCCATAGACTGTCCGAAGGACATACCTCCTTGAGACAATTCACTAAAACTACTGCTAAGGCGTTCCGTCACTCCAAGCAAAGCGTTGACGTCAGGCATTTTCAATTTGCTGCAGAGACTTCCGAACCGGGCGGTTGTCGAACACACTGACTTCGCCGATTTATCAACGCCATCAAACATTTTTCTAACGTTGGCCAATGCACCTGAAATATTATTTTTCAGGTTCAAAACGATGTCAAATGAAACTTTTTCCATATATTTGCGTAGTTAAAGTAATGAGCCTATGACTTTTATCGGATTCTTATTAGTTGTATTCTTCGGAGGTGGAGCGTTGCTATTGCTTTTCCATAGGGAAAAGTGTGAATTAACCGAGAAGGATATCGACGAGCTCATCCACGAACTGGAAGAAGAGAAGAAAAACCTCAAGCCCCATTCCACAGAGCCTTGATTTCGTCAAACCTTTCCTGTGTACTGGGCTCTTCCTCCGCTTCCTTTGCAGGCTGTACATCCCAGGAGAACCGGCATACGTCAGTCAATTCCAGCCCTTTCTTACTGTAAGGTTTCAATATACTGCAAGCCAGAAAACGTGACTGTTCCCACTGTCTGCGTTCCGCATACGTTTCTTTTTGTTGCCAGGCTTCAAAGACGGCTGTAAACTCTAATGGGGTGAGACGGCAGAAATCATTCAGACACATCCCGACACACCCCATAGCCAGTCCTAACAGAGATTCGATTGTTACACTTTCGTCCCCTTCTTTTTTTTTGCCCCGTTTTCTTCCATAGCCATTCCATTCTGAAAAGAGGTGAAATCGTCCAGGTTGATACCGTCAGCAAACTGCTCGAAGGTCAATTGGAAATCCACCTTATCAGCACGGCAAGCACTACGTACACAACAATACATGAACATTGTCAACTGTTCTATGTCAGCACCGATCTCATTTACATCCTTACCCGTTTCATGTTTGAAGTCGATCATTGCCCCCATTGTAACACGGGAGGGATATTCTTTCGCGCAAATGATTACTTTATTCATTGTAAGATTCAACTATTAGAAATGACACACTATCCTTGCGGAGCCACTGTTTTAGTGGCTACCGGACCGGAGTTTTCCAAAGAGATAGTATAGGTAGAGTCGTCATCCGAAGGAGATGTCTCTTCCAGGCTTGTGATAAGGAATTTTCCTTCACGGTATTTCGTCTTTTCCTCTCCACGTAGCGCATAACGTACCGTTACGGGCTCACTCTTTTCCCAAAGTTCCAGTAATTTGTCATACCCCATCTCATCTCCGTAGAACCGGAATCCTTCCGAACTGATTTCGACGGACAGACCGCTCACTGATTTTTCCTTCCACTTGCCGGCATTAGCCGCTTTTGCCTTTTCCGCCAAAGTCGGCTTTACTGCACGCTCTTTGGTTTCTGCCTTATTACTGACGGTACAAGTCTTTGAATGCCCCAGTGGGGAAAAAGCATCTTCGACCATTAATCCGACAAGCATGTCACTACCATGCACATATCCTAGTTCTGCCATAAAATTTATATTATTTAAATTCATTTCAATCGCCGTTTGATCACTATTAGAACAAGTACAGCAACAGCTATCCGTCCTGTCCATATCTGGAACCACTGCCATCCGGTCGGTTCCTTCACAATCTGCGGAGGAGGTTCTTCCACTTCCTCACCGGTCTCGTTGCGGATGCGTGCCAGTTCTTCACGAAGGAAGATTACTTCACGTGCCAGGCTGTCGCAAGTGGCACTTACCTCTACTGAATCTTCCGATACCCGCGTCACGTTGACGGTTGCCTGTCCGCTTCGGGTACTAAAGCCTGTCCCTACTGGTATCGATTTCAGTGTCTCTGCCGGAAACACCGTTTTTGCAATACTCGGAGGTACCGGCTGCTGTATCAGAGCGAATCCTCTTGCGCTGTACAGGCTGTCTAGGGAGATAGTTCTCTCCAGTCTTTTCGGGCTTTTGCAACTCATCACGCACAGGGCAGTTAGTAGCAAAACGGCAACTGTTGGACTTTTCAACAGCCCGGCGAAGTTTTCCGAGTTCTTTTCGAATCGCATTTATTTCTTGCTTTAAAGGTTCCACAATTTCATCCATCAGGATTTGCATCGCTTTCTGAACGTTGTCCAGTTCGCTGCCACGAGTGTTCACCTGCGCATCACGGACTTCCGCCTTCAGCTTCTCCACCTCCTGAATGTATTTCCGTCTGTCGGTATACATCCTGAATCCTCCGTAGGTGATGATAACCGTAAGGATACCACAGACCAGCTTCATGTATTCAAGTGTATCCATCTTATTCCTCCTTAACTTAGAGTAGGTCCCATCCTGCCTGTACGTCTTCCATCACTGCCGGAGTGCCGTTTTCCACTTGTGACATGGCAGCTGCAAAGACACACATGGTTCCCCTGTCGTTCACATCAGGAACATAATTGGAAGGTACCTGCATTTCCCTGCATACCCGGCTGATATAGCCCGAGGTATTGTTTTCTACAGATGGTGCCCAGCGGTTGATGAAGTCCGATATCGTGCGGCATCCGTTCAATTTCCGATAGTTCTGCAATAGCTTGATCATGGCACGGTAACCGTAAGCCATCGTCTTGAATTGTTTAAAACTACGGTCGGTAGAGGGAACAATCTCCCCTTGCCACACGGTCTTACTGTTCCGGATGTTACCGGGATTATTATTTCTCAGTCCCCTTGTCATCATCTTCCTGTTCAGCTTCAGGTTTCTCAGCTTCAGTCTTTGCTGTTTCTGTCTCTGCTTCCTTAGTTTCTTTCGGCTCTTTGGGAGTTTCCACTTTCTTGATCTTAGCAAGTTCGCGACTTACCAGATCATCAGCGCGTTCCTTGTCTACTTCCAGCTCTGTTCCTGTCGGATACATGGTCTTGTGGTCGAACTTGTCCTGAAACTCCTCCAGGACAATCACCATTACTTTTTCTTTCTTTGCCATCGTCCGTTCTCCTTATCCTTCAACAGTTGGTTTGAACTCACCGTCAGTACGCCAGTCGAGTGCGATAAATTCCTCACCGAAGCCAATTTGCGTATCTGCCTTCATCAGCATCTTAAAGAAATAAAGCTCGCTGGCATTCGCCCATTTGTCAATTTGAATCACGTTTTCGTCGTTCTGCAGATTGACGGCGGCGAACAGATTGCCATTCATGCCACTGTCACAAATGGTGGCTACCATCAAGCCTTCCGGCCATTGCGTCAACACTTCAAACGGAATGCCCTTGTAACGTTCCTGATTGATATCCGTAGGAGCCGCACCTTTATTTGCAAGTTGCGTCAGTTCGTCATCATACGTGTCAAAGTCCGTCACGCTCATCAGAATGCGCAGGTTGGGATTATTGCGCATGGTCACCGGAATCACTGTACGCAGTTCTTTAAGACGTTGCAGCATCGTAGTTCCTACACTTTTTACCTTCACGATATCCGCATCTTTGGCAGCCTGTGTCAGGATACCGTCCATCAGGAGCGCATCGTCCGAACCGTCTTCGTATGTACCATTAATGTATTGGTAACCCAGTTCGTGTCCTACCTGTTTCAGCAGTTCCTGTAACAGGGTATTCTGCACATTGCCGGGCAACTGGCGGAACACCAAGTCTCCCGAAGGCTGGAACGGACGCCAGATATGTTCGAACGCGCGGGGATTGAAGAGCGTAAATGCCATCATATCCTTAGGTGTCAGTTTCTTTTCACTATAAGCAAAGTCCCCCTTACTGTCAGCTTTCGTAGGGTCTTCCTTTCGTTTTTGCAACATCTTTCCCGCCTTAACGCGTGGAATGCTGATTGCGCTGTTCACTCCGGGGATAACCATAATCAGTCCCCTGCTGACCAACTCATTGCCCGTAGTGGCAAGGGTCAGTACATTTTCCAGCACTTCGCCGGAATAGTTGGTAGTATTCAATCCTTGAATTGCCATTGTCCTTGTAAGTTATTAGTTGTTAGTATTTAACCTTTTGTCTCCCACGTATTTGCGGGGCACTGCCGGCACTGCGTACGCTGCTCCCGACATTCTTGCCAAAGTAGGACGAACCGCCCAATTTGGCATTCTTTGGATTTTTAATCGGTATCATATCTTTGCGTATTACAGGTTATTTCCGGATGTTCTCACGTATTTCCTTCTGACGTTTTTCCCAAGGACTTTCACCGGCTTGCGGTCCCTGGTTCTCAAACTTGTCTTTCAGCAGTTTCTTAGGCTTCATAGCCTTTAGTGCAGTCAAACCGTTTTTGAAATCAGCCTTCAGAAGGTTCTTATAGGTATCTTTCTGATCGGCACCAATGCGCCCGTCTGTTACAGCATCCGTTACGGCTGTCTCGATCCGTTCCTCTTCCTGCCGGCTGAGTTGTTCTTTCAGTTCACCGTTCTCCTTTTCCAGGTCATCGGCCTTGTCCGCTTTTTGGGCAGTATCGCCAAGCATGGACATCACTGCCGCTTCGTCCGCGCAGTTAGCAAAGCGGGGAATCTTTTTAAAGTCTTCCAATTTCATTTTATCAGGGTTTTGTGGCTGTTGCTCCAGCTCCAGCCGGTTAGTAAATATGCGGTATATGTCATCCGTGGTACTCTCTTCGGGTACAGCTTCCACATCGTAGATAGCGTCAATGAGTCCGAGGGAGAGGGCTTCGTCCGCCTTCAGCCAGTGGTCGGTACCATCGAAATAGGCGTTTTTCACTTCTTCCTTATCCCTGCCGCAACGTCCGGCAATAATTTCGGCAATGGTATCCTCTAGGCTTTCGATAGTAGAGATCATGTCCTGAAGATCCTTTTTGTTACCGTAACACCCACCACTGACATTATGCAGCATCATGCGGGAATAACGGCTCATTTCCACCCGTTTTCCGCACAGGGCAATGACTCCCGCAATGCTGGCGGCAATACCGTCTATGTAGATAGTGACGTTACTCTTGCATTGCCGGATAGCGTTGAAAATGGCTATACCGGGATAAACATCACCGCCAATGGAATTGATCCGGATATTCAGGTTCTCATAACTGCCGTCCATGTACATCACTTCGTTCACGATGTCACGGCTGGCTATCTTGCCGTCACCGCCTTCGTCACTGATTTCTCCGTAGAGCAGCAGACTGGCAGTCTTTTCATTCAGTATGGATTTAAAAAGAATCATATTTCAGCATTTAGGATATAGTGCCGGCAGCGATGCAATGTGCGTCTCCGGCTTTGAATCTGTCACAAACTTATAGTGACAGGGGCAACCGTACAAAAAAGTGTGTAACGCTTGCGGGCAAGTATGCAGGCGCTGTGGCATTGTCTGTAACCTCTTTGCGCTTTTTTCCTGTTCACCTCCGGGATAATGACCTTTGTGTAAATTCTAACGACTTATCATCATGGCAGATTTGACCACACAACAGAAAAAGGGTTATGCCCGCACATTATATCTGAAAGATAACCTGACACAACAGGAGATCGCGGACAAAGTAGGTGTATCACGCAACACCATCAACCGCTGGATAGCAGCGGAGAAATGGGAGGAAATGAAAGTAGGCATGACACTTACCCGAGAACAGCAGGTTGCCAGCCTGCACCGGCAAGTAGCGGAGATCAACCGTGTGATCAGTGAGCGTGAAGAGGGAAAGCGTTATGCCAATGCCGCCGAAGCCGACACACTGAACAAGTTGGCGACAGCTATTAAGAAGATGGAAACAGATGTAGGTGTTGCCGACATTATCAGTGTAGGTATGAAATTCATCAACTGGCTGCGACCGTTCGATCTGGATAAGAGCAAGGAGTTTCTTCGATTGTGGGACGCTTTTATAAAGGATAGTTTATGACACAGACGCAAAAAGACCGTGATGCGCTTAGGGAATGGGCAGTCTTCTATGAATCCGGACTTCGCCGCCAAAATTCCGACGTCAATCTGACGCAGGCGCAGATTGCCAAGGACCGTGCCCGTCTGGAAGCTGATCCGATAGAATGGATCAGCTTCTTTTTCCCCGAGTACTGCAAGTTTGAATTTGCAGAGTTCCAGATAAAGGCTATCCGACGTTGCATCAAACACGAGGAATGGTTCGAAGTATTGTCATGGGCACGGGGACTGGCGAAAAGTACGACGGTGATGTTTATCGTCATGTACCTTGCGCTTACGAAAAAGAAGTGCAACGTGATGATGGCTTCCGCCACACAGGACAGTGCTGTCCGGTTGCTCGATCCTTATAAGAAACAGTTTGAAGAGAATGCCCTGATACGTGCTTATTATGGTGTGCAGGTGAATCTCGGCAACTGGTGTGCCGAGGAGTTTGTCACCAAATGCGGTTGTTCATTCCGTGCTGTCGGTGCCGGAAACGCTCCTCGTGGCAGCCGCAACGGCGCTGTCCGTCCGGATGTGCTGCTGGTAGATGACTTCGATACGGATGAAGGCTGCCGGAATCCGGACACGATAGACAAGAACTGGACATGGTGGGAAAAAGCACTGTACGGGACACGTGACACGGCGGTAAAAACACTGATTGTTTTCTGTGGAAATATCATTGCCCGTGACTGCTGCGTGGTACGTGCCGGACACATGGCTGATCATTGGGACGTAGTGAACATCCGTGATGAAAAAGGATACAGTACCTGGCCGTCTAAAAATACAGAAGAAAGTATTGATATCGCTCTGTCTAAAATCAGTACTGCCGCCCAGCAGACGGAATACTTCAACAACCCGGTAACAGAAGGCGAAGTATTTAAGGAGATCACTTACGGCAAAGTACCTGACCTCAAGAAGTTCCAGTTCCTGGTCATTTACGGCGACCCGGCACCCGGCGAGAACAAGAGCAAGAACAGCAGTACGAAAAGCTGTATCCTGATGGGGATGATCGGTCCGAAACTCTATATCATCAAGCCCTGCCTAGACCGCGGGCTGAATGCGGAGTTCATCGACTGGTATGTACAGCTGCTGGAGTATGTAGGCGGCAAGGTGCCTGTGTATTGCTACATGGAGAACAATAAACTGCAGGACCCTTTCTTCCAGCAGGTATTCAAGCCTTTGGTGGGTAAGGTACGCCGTGAAAGGAATATCCAATTATACATCCAGCCCGACGAAGCAAGAAAGACCGACAAGGCTACCCGTATCGAAGCCAACCTGGAACCTTTAAACCGGGAAGGAAACCTTATCCTCAACGAAGCTGAAAGAAACAACCCGCACATGAAACGTCTGGACGACCAGTTCAGACTGTTCACCCTGCGGCTGAAATTTCCCGCCGACGGTCCCGACTGCGTGGAAGGCGGTTACTGCATCATCAAAAAGAAGATTCAACAACTGGTACCGGTGACTGTGATACATCGTAATGACCGCCGGAACCCCAAACGATTATAGCCATGAGTAAATTTATAACTCCGCAAGATTACGATGCCAGCATCCATCGCGAAATACTGGATGCCCTGACCCGTAATGATAACGCCATCATTGAGATATGCGAGGACCGCGCCATTTCTGAAATGCGCGGATATCTCAGTACACGATATGACGCTGACGCCATATTCAAGACCGAAGGCGCGGCCCGCAATGAGCTTGTACTGATGATGGCGGTAGATATCGCTGTATATCACTTGTTCAGTATCCACAACCCTCAAAAAATGTCGCAGATACGCAAGGATCGCTACGATCGTGCAATGGAATGGCTGAAACAGGTGGCAACATTTAAAATAACGATAGACGGCGCACCGAAGCTCTCGGAAGAAGAGCAGAAAAAGAACAGCCCCTGGCTGATGAGTAGTAACCCTAAACGTACCAATCATTTATGAATATATTAGACAGGTTTCCGGTATTCCGGAACAAAGCCGCAAAAAGTAAACGCATCACCGAAGGGAGTAACGTAACCCGTCCCGGAGCAACGGTGATACTGACACAGCCACAACGTTTCGGAATAGGTCTGGGGGACTATATGCAGGCTATCCGCAGTGCTGAAAACGTAGATTTCACACGACGTGTCAGGCTGTATGACATCTATAGCGAAAGCCTGATGGACCCGCATCTGTTCAGCGTGGTACAAAAACGGAAAAGCGGAGTACTAAGCAGGAAGATTGAATTTCGCCGTAACGGCATACCTGATGATAAAGTGAACGAGCAGATATCATCACCCTGGTTCCTCCGATTTATCAGTGACGCACTGGATGCGGAATACTGGGGATTTACGCTCGTTCAGTTCTATATCAATACCAAAGGCTGGATAGATTATTATCTGGCACCACGCAAACACATAGATCCAGTGTTGCGCATCATCAAAACACGGCAAGAAGACATCAACGGTGAAAGTTTTGATAATTATGGAGACCTGCTGATGATACGGGGCAAAGAACCGCTGGGGATTCTAGCGCGTACAGCTCCATACGTTATCTATAAGCGTGGAACTATTGGTGACTGGGCGCAATTCTCCGAGATATTCGGCATGCCGGTACGTAAATATACATACGATGCGGCGGACCCGGAAGCTTTGCACAATGCAATGGAAGCTGCACGGGAACAAGGCGGAGGAATGGATTTCTTTTGTCCGGAAGGATCTAACCTGGAATTTGTGGAAACAGGAAACACAACAGGCAGCAGTGAACTGTACAGCAGTCTCGTGGAACGCTGTAATGCTGAAATGAGCAAGGCTGTACTTGGCAATACTCTTACCACCGAAGCCAGTGAGACAGGCACACAGGCACTGGGTACCGTGCATCAGGACATAGAGCAGGAACTGGAAGAGCAGGATGCCCTTTCCATCCTGAACCTGCTGAATTATGATATGACAGACATATTTGCATTTCTGGGAGTGAATACTAAAGGAGGTGAGTTCGTTTATGTGGAGGACGCGGACATGGAGCAGGTAAAGACCCGTGCCGAATTGCTGGAGAAAGCTGTAACGGTGTTCGACCTACCCCTGGATGATGACTACCTGTATGAGCAACTGAACGTAGAAAAGCCCGATAATTATGAGCAGTTGAAAGCGGAAATGGAAGAAAAGAAAAAGGTGAATAACCCGTTCGCACAGATCATACAGCCACAGAACCGGTCTACCCGTTTTTTCGGAAAAGCCCCGGACAGGGACGGGGCTTCAGACTGGTAATGAATGATCTGTATCGGGATGCCACTGATGAAGATGTAGCCTCTGCTTTTATTTTCGATAATAAAGCCCTGCAACGTGCCCTGAAGCATATATACGAAAAGGACTTTCAACCCATGACAGAGATAGAGGAAAGCCTGTTCAATGAGACTTTCCGCATTTTTACCGAAGCCACCGATGAAGGTATCAGTGAATCCGGAACAGAACTTCCTGTGGAGTTCCGGCAGAAAATAGACTGGGGCAATGCTGTATTCTCCGCTTTCAAAGTGCACCGTATGCAAAACGATATCGCCACACGGCTCTTCGATTCGAATGGTGATCTAAAACCGTTCGAACAGTGGAGAAACGATGTACACCCGATGCTGGATCATCATGTAAAACATTGGCTGCGGACAGAATATGACACTGCTGTCATACGTTCACACCAGGCAGCGGACTGGCAGCGCTTTGAACAATACGCTGATATCCTGCCGAATCTGGAATGGATGCCCAGCACCAGTATAAATCCCGGAGCCGACCATAAAGGTTTTTGGGGAACTATCCTGCCGATAAATCACCCGTTTTGGAATGTTCATCGACCGGGAGACCGCTGGAATTGCAAATGTTCACTGGCTGCTACGGATGAACCGTCCACGGAAACTCCTCATGGGGACAATGATCCGAAAGACCAGCCTGCACCGGGACTGGATAATAATCCCGGAAAAGACGGAAGACTGTTCAGCGATACGCATCCGTACGTAACGAATGCCTATGAGGGAGCGAAAGAAGCAGTGAAAACCTTTTTGACGGAAAGATTTATTTAAGATACAAATGGATATTCAGGAATTTAACCGTAGGATTCTGCAAAAACAGGAACAGCTTAAGGATCTCGTACGACGAAAGATGCCGGTCATCGTTGGAAATATCGCCAAACGGCATATTGAGGATGATTTCCGCAAGGGCGGTTTCACCCATAATGGCTTCCACAAATGGCAGGAGACAGAGCGGCAGAAAAACGGAGGGAAAGGGACGGACTCCCGGTACGGTTCATTGCTTTCCGGCAGAAACCATCTGTCAGGAAGCATTGAATATGCACTGGACAACGGAACCGTTACGGTCTTCACCCGAGTGCCTTATGCCGGTATACACAATCAGGGTGGTATGGTACAAACTACCGTCACTCCAAAAATGCGACGCTTTGCCTGGACTATGTATTACAAAGCCACCGGTATCAAACGGAAAATGAAACATGGTGGGAAAGTTCGTAAACAACGTGAAGAGAATGCCTCTAAAGAAGCGCTAAACTGGAAACGTCTCGCCCTGACGAAAAAGACTAAGCTTACCGTACGCATTCCCAGGCGCCAGTTCATGCCATCTACACCCGGAACGGAACTGACAAAAAAGATAAGCGATAAGCTACAACAGGAAATTCAAAAGATTATCAATATTTAAAAGCAGCATTATGGAACAACTTTTCAACGACCTTCAACAACAAATAGCCGGCAAGATGGGTGATGTAATTACCCTCATTGACGAAGACTGCGGACAACTGGAAGCACTCACTAACGGAGAGGATCAGTATCCGGTAACATTTCCCTGTGTCCTGATCAGCATTCCTCAAACCGCTTGGGACAATATCAAGAATGGTCTCCAGCACGGAAAGACTATTCTCACAATCCGGTTTGCTTTCGACTGTTATGATGATACTCACTATGGAAGTACGCAGGAGCAGCATGTCACCGAACGTCTCACGCTGGCAAAGCGTTTAAACTCTTATCTGCACGGCTGGCGGTTCGACGGATGTGATACCGTCCTGATACGTCGGACCAGCCGCCAGTTTTCATTACCGGGAGGTGTTAAAGTTTATGAAACGGAATATATTACTACGGTAGCGGATGAGATTCAGAACAACGAAAGCTGACGTTTCAGCTCATCCTGTTGACGGATAATGCGTGGATCAGCACTGGCGTTGATGATATTATAGAAAGTTTTTTCGCAGATAGGATAAAGAGGCCAGATATATCTACGAAGGATTTCACGGTTGCTCAAGCCACTCCGTGCATGTTCATCGTAAATGCGGAGTATCTCGCTAACCTTATGAGCATAGCTCCGTCCTATGATTTTTGTCCGATTCTTCTTCATATCCCGAAATACTGATTGATTACCTGATACAAAAATAATGATAATAACATTTGGGTACAACTAAATCTGCGCAAAACATATTGCATTAAAGAAAAAGAAAGCCGCTACATCCATCTTGCAGCGGCTTTCTTTTATCTGACTACTTCTGTTTCCATTAATCTCAGTTATACGTTAATCCTCAATGGAATATAATGCCCGCATACACTCGAAAGGGAAAGATGAATTTAAAGCGTCATATACTTCCTCCGGTATATCGTCTTCACTTTCAAAATTACCTTCGATACTTTCAGAACCAAATGCTGTTGCAACATGCTTCTCTTTATACTCTTTACCGTCTATGATTACGGTACTCTCCCAGCCATTAGGAGTAATTTCTATTTTTATCTTATTCATGTTATCTCTTGATTTTTTTAATGAATCACTATAGTTTTCTAATTCGGATATTACAAAGTTTAATGCATCTTTGCAACCCCTTGAATAAGCTCTCTTCTGGTTGTGCACTCCAAAGAAGAAAGCTCCGCTACCTATGGAGAGGTAAAGCAACGCTAATAGAATCTTTCGTTTCATTCGTTTCTTTCTTGTTATACGTTAAACTTCGGTATTGGCATCCAGTGGGTAATACTTTCATCGGTGACATAACCATTTGTTACAAACCATTTACTTTTGCAATATCCTTTTTTCTTTCGAAGCCACCCTATTGCATAATGCTTAACAGAATCTCTATCATAAAGAAAAACTTCTTGCTCTGGTTCTGGCAACTTATCTTTTACACTTATCCAAGGAGATTGTTCCTTACAATAGCTATATCCACACTGAAAATCTTCCATACTGTCAGCATGGCGGGAAACGTAGTTATCCGCATCAACTTCTTTTAGGACGTCTTTTCTGAACTTCGTTTTTTCTGTAGCGTACTCATGCGCTGCTTCTATAATTGATTGTTTCATATTTATTCTGTTTTACGTCATTAATAACTCGGATTAAGAACATATACATCGCATTCGTGGCACAAGTTGCATTCCTTTGTTTTATCTTTAAGACACATACTTTTAGTCTTTTCCGGATAATGCCAATCAATAGAACTACAAACAATTAACTTAATATGGTCTAATTCTAAACTATTCGGACAATGTTTATTGAGAAAGTCTAAATCCTCTTTGATTAGTTTCTCATACGCACTCTTATCAATCTTTATGCTCATATCTAATTAAATTTGAATGTTTTGCTGCAAATTCTATCAACTTGACAAGAACTGTCACTGGGTGTCCGTGAAACTCTTCAGTCGGTTCGCCACTCTCCATATTTATAACTATTCCCACGAGGCTTCTGCGTCCAAATCCATCGATTTCACCGGGGTGAAGCATTATCCCAAATAATGTTCCCTCATGATTGAAAGTGCTCGGAAGCAGTTGAAGAAGCTGTGTTGTAGAAAATGAGGCGCAATAATCTTTTTTATTCGCCAAAGTACTGTCTAATGAATATGTCCCGCTACTCAAATGGAAAGAAAGGTCGCTCATAGACTTTGGAATCCCAGAGTTTATTAAAATCTCGGAATCTCGTGCCCCAGTTCCCATAATCTTTCGGGATATAGGAACACGGCAATAACAAACCCTGTCGTTTATACTTGGTTTTAATACTTTGCTTATTATTTTATTCATATCTTAATTGTATTTAAATTACACAAATAGCGATTGCTGGATACGTGATAACACAAATTTATTCGCATCAGCAAAAAACTTTTTTTTAATCTCAAATCCGTATGCCCTGCGTCCCAACTGGGCAGCAGCTAATAAGGTAGAACCGCTTCCGGCACATGGATCAATAACGACATCACCTTTGTCGGTGAATATCTCTATCAGTCTACGAAGCAAAGGAACCGGCTTTTGTGTATTGTGAACCTTCGGAGTTTCATTGTCCAACACCCAATCAAAGCAATTGAAGATCATCCGACCATCGTTGTTAAACTTTGGAAGTTTATCGCGGTAAAGCAACAATCCATATTCACAATTGCCGACTATCTTCATATTGGCTTTCAAGACTTGCGCTGAAAAGTTCTTTCTGAATACAAGATTGATGTAATTATTCAGCCCATATCTTTTACCCAGTTCAATATACCGGAACTGGTCTTCAAATTCACAAAAGATTATCATGCAAGGCGCCTTGCCTTTTTCTTTGGGTTCCTTTACAAGCATCTGGGAGCAGAAGTGCATAAACTCTGCCGGGCGAAAATCTTTATCGGTATCAAAGAATTGTTTGCCGGCCTTATCACTTTCCCCGTTCTTGTTATCTCCGTCCACATACCATGAAGGGTTAGAAGCATAAGCACTATTGCCTAAATTATAAGGGACATCAGCTATAATTAGTTGAGCCTTAGGTATGCCATAGACTTTATAATTCTGGAAATGGTCATTATATAGTTCTATTCCTTTCATTATTTTCTTAAACTTAACTTTATCATTGTGTATAAATTTTCAACCCCTATATTAAGGGCGATATTCATTTCCTAATTTGAGATGTATTTGAACGTTTGCCTGATGACAGGCAAACGTCCGGTTATTACTTTCTAAAAAACATATCTCCGCTTATCGATCTTGCTGTATCATCACTCGTCAAGCGAATGTACCTGAAGAAGTTCTGTTCTGTCTTATGCCCTGTAAGTCGCATTATCTCTAGCGTCTTCATTCTTCCTGTCAAATAAAGGTTTGTCGCGGCTGAACGACGTGCGGTGTGACTACAGATTAGTTCCCACTTCTCTTTTGTCACTGTCTTTATTTTACCACCTACTGTGTATGAGTAGGTAATCTTATCTGTCAATCCGATTTCGTGCATGATCAGTTTAAGATATTTGTTAAAGTACTGAATGCAAAGTCCATTAGGGATATTACCACCATACTTGGCTATAATCTCGCGAACATAATCATGCATTGGAACCTTTACAGTGACATTGGTCTTTTTTGTACGCTTCACGATAAAATCGTTCTGGAAGTTGTCCTGCGTCAGCGTTGAATAGTCCGAATAACGCAATGCTGTCAAGCAACCAACAACGAACAGATCACGTATCTTCTCCTTCGCCCTTCTGCTATCCTGCTTCCTAAACTTATAATAATAGATGCGCGTAATCTCATTCATGCTCAAGAAGACTGCAAAAGTATCTTCCAAATGCAAGTCTATTTGATTATAAGTAGGGTCGACGGCATAATTGTACTGTGAAGCCTTGCGAACCATAGATTGTAATTTCATAATGTAACCTACAATCGTGTTATGCCGTAAACCAACATTCTCAAGGTAAATGATAAAATCTTCAATGAACTCTTCTGTGACGGAATTGGTGAATATGTCACAATCGTATTCTGCGGAGAAACTGTTTATATGTCCTATCAGGGCACTGTAAACAGCTAGTGAGTTTGACGGCTTGCGCTGTGATTTCTTTTCAACTGTTTCCCGGATAAAGTCTGAAAGATAAATACCTTCAAGAGGCTTCGATTGCCGGAAGTGATTGATATAGTCCTTTCTTGGCTTTGCCTCACGGACCAAATGTGATACTGCTAATACTGCTTTGGTTATTCATTTTTATGTCATTGGTTATTCTTCTTTCTTATCCGGTATCCACTTTGTGGTTACCACCGCTTTTAATCTTCCACTACCTCCACAGATAGGGCACGTATTTATCACTGTTTCGTTACGTTCTCCCAATGCAATAATCCAACCGTTACCGTAACATTTACTGCACTCGAATCCAGTAAATGTCTCCATTTCATTAGGATGTTCCTTTGATAATAAAGGTGGAGTAATCAATAAGGTTTGTTGTTTCTTGCTCATAAAACCTTCAATTTTCGTGCGACATCTGTCAGCAGTTGATCAAACGCATCATTATATCCAACTTCATATTCCGCCGTTACAGGAATCATTCCCGTGTGTTCTTTCCGATGGATGATGAGCGAAATCGGAAGTTTGCTCTCATAAACTTGTGCTACCAAAGCGGATGCCAACGGTGGCACAAGTATCATTTCTTTAGTTCGCTTTTTCATCCTTGAACTCAGACTCTTCTTCCGGTGCAGTATAAGGATAGACATCCATGATAGCCGTCTCCGTCACCGATGAAACTTGGTATTCCGCCATCGTGCCTTTCATTCCCGCATCGAGATTCTTCTTTGCACGCCCCAAATCAGAAGCCTGTACTAATACATTAGTAAAGGTACGTTTCTCTGCTCCGCTCTTTTCATCTAATGTGATAAAGCTTAATTTGCATTTGAACCAAATATCGTCAGCTTCATCATCACTTGGAAACAGTTCACTGTAATTTACCCGCTTGATATCCGATACGGTGAATTCTCCGGATATGAATGGAGTCATCTCTTCGATAATTCGTGCTTCCGCTTCTGTAAAGCTGAGAGCATCTACCAAATAAGGTTCCGTTACTTTCTTCTGCATTCCGTTCTCCATTACCTTTTCGTAACGGATACGACATTCAAACCATGTGTGCATTGCCATAATTGTAAGTTGTTTAATTGTTGATTAATTGTTATTTAAAATAGATTGAGACCAGTATTCGTCCGGATCGCTTGATGAAAATTACTCTTTGTTCTTCTTCCGTTACCAATTCCGTTGATACTTCACTCTTTACAGGAAGAGATTTCAGATCATCATCTATCGCCCATTTCAGATAGTCAAATTCGAAAGCGGAACCGTTGGGGAAAAATTCATTGATCTCTTCCAATGTGATGTCCGTGATGTATTTGAGCCATTCCGGCATATGTTCGTGCCGGAGATTACTCTTATAGATGAATTTCATGATCTTTCAGTTTTCTCGTATTTCCATCCGTTCAGACGATAACATTCCTCCCGGGCTTCTTCACGGGTGGGAAATTCCGCCACCTTATCACCTGTACTGATATTCCCGGATTCAGTCCATCGGTAAACTGCCCAGCGACTATATATGGGAGCATACGAGTATTCAGGCCGGCTGTTCGTTTTCCTTCTTGGGTTCCACATAGAATGATTCATCTTGTACTACAACCATGCCACATTTAGATAATTGCCCAGCAACTTCCTCCTTATCACGATCAGCAAGAAGACGATCCTTTGCCAGTTCCTCGCTCACCCGGATATAACCGGGAAGAAATTCCTTCACCAGATTGGTGACAGATGCCCAGGTAAAGCCTTTGACATTCTTAAGTTTCGGAGTTCCTGTACGGAAACCGAATGTCCCATGAGCACTTTCGTAACTTTTACGTTTGGAGAACAACTCTTCACGATGTTCCGTAGCGAATGTCTGCATGATCTCGAAGTTCTTTTCCCGGATAGCCTGTTGTTCTGCTAATATATCCGCATATTTGTCACGAATACGGGTGATCTCCATATCCATTTTACTCTGAATGTTCTGCACTTTGGCATCCGCCGTTGCAAATTCACTGAAGGCGATTTCCGCCTGCTCCGATGTGATGCCGGAGATCACTACTTTTTTAACTCTTGTCTTTGCCATAAAACTTGTTTTTTGATCGTTTATACTATGTTGATTCAGTACTTTATATTAAATCTTTCGCTGCCTCCCGGTCCGGGACGACGTTTCTTTTCTTCTTCCGTCAGTTCTGAGGAGGATTTCAATAGGGCAAGACGGGTACGGTTCATTTCGATACGGGTGTTCAGATTATTCCAATCCTCCAGCAGCTTGTCTGACTCTCTTGAATGTTCTATCAAGTCACGTTCCATCAGAGTATCAAAGATGGTGCTCCATCGTTCTTCATCCCTTCTGATTTGTAATTCAAGTCGCTGTGCCTCCGACATGCGGTAGGACATGCAGTAGTCGGATTCATTATTCATGTTCCGCCTCCCTTCTGTTTAGCCTATGTTCTTTTACTACAGCACTACGATTCAGTTCACGCTTGCTGTAATAAACATTCAGTCCCTTCTGATATCCCGTTATAAATCCGTTGTCCGCCCAACGTTTGATAGTAGTCTTGCTGCATCCGATATATTTGCAGGCATCTATCTGCGAAATCAAATCATCAGTAGAGATGTCTTCAACTCTTTTCCGCTTGGTTGCAGATATTTTTTTCTGTAATCCTGCACGGCGTTCCAGACGTTCCACACGTCTCAACAACTCCCTAAATTCTGAAGCGGTTATAGTGATCATCTCTTCTACCGGTTCAATATCATCTTCCTGTTCATGATCCGGAATTAGTTCGTCCAGCGTCAATTCTCCTTTCAAGAATCGTGCTGCGTCACGACAAGCATAATAAATACCTTCACTACGGTCTGCTTCTGCCACACCTGCTACATACTTATCGAAGACACTTCGTTCATTCAGTCTGTCACTGAGAACCGAGGCCTGTTCCAGGCTAACGAGATCACCCTTCTTACGAAGAATGGCAACCGCCTTATTTATTTCCTGATTCTTTCTCATGATCTTTTGTTTTTAGATTTATTGTTTTCGTTATATGCGATGGCTTCCAGTTGTTTTTTGAATGCTTTTAACTCAGACGGATACATCTCAGACACATTCTTTCGTGAGGCACTTTTGCTGCGGGCAAAGACATTCAGCTTAGCGATATTCATTTGAAATTCTTCCTGTGTATCATTTGTGTATCCCTTATTTAGAAAGGAAATCTGAAAAGACAAACAGAAAATAGCCTTTACCAACTTCTTCGCTTCCTCACGTGCTTTTTCAGCCTGATCCTCGTTGAGTGATGCTAATAATCTGCGAGCTTCATCGAAAGAAAGCTCTTTGCTGCTCTGCGTTCTCCCGTCCGTAAAAGAAGAAATGCAGTCGTGACGAGCATCATCGTCCATACCAATTCGATGAAAAGTAGCGTGCAAAGCCTTCATCTGTTGCGGACTGATTGCTTTATCTTTTGTTGTTCTCATAACTCTAACTTTTATTATCGTTGATATTTATCTCCCCAGTATTTTTCAGCTTCTTCCGACCATACGTCAATCTGCATTTTCGGTCCGTTGAACCGCCCCTTGCTGAAAGCCCTGTATCCTTCTACGTAAACTTTCTGGGAAGCATCGTACATCACGCTACGGGCACTACGCCCGGAAGGAAGCTTTCCATCCGCATGGCTTACGAAAATAATCAGCTTGTCTTTATGCTTTTCCTTGAAGGTGATATACTGCTTATACGTCATCTGCGTATACTGGAAACTGTCAATCACCACAATTCCCGGAGATTTTCGTCGCAACAGTCGTTCACTCAAATCTTTCATCGGCTCATTGTCTAGAAGAAGAAACCGACGGTTCACTTCCAGCATTCCGCATCGTAACAGTGTATTTTTCATTGTCAGGCTGGCTCCCTCTTCAAGACTGTCATAAATTACCCGTTCAAACTGACACAAGTATTTGCAAAGCTGCACTACAAAAGTGGTCTTTCCATTTCCTGAGTTTCCCCAGACTATCCAGATACCTTTCCGTTCAGGCTCACCGAAAGCGTCATACCATTCATCCCGAAAAGGGAAAGTCTCAATCTTCGTAGCCAATAACTCGCTCACCGATTTGGCTCTTCCCATTATTCCGCTTCTCCTTTCCTGGCACGTGCATCCATGATACGTTTGCGGCTATGTACACAGCGTTTCACCCGTCGCAAGTCGTTCTCGCTAGCCTCTGCGTCTTTCAATACTTTCTTTATTTCCGCTTCGTCCGTCAGCCCGTTAACCTGGCAGATGGCGTGAATATCGTTTTGGGTCGTGCTTTTTACCTCGAAGAAACGACGGCCAATACGGCTGTATATTTCCTTATAGCCCTTCTTATTATAACGGAGCCCATTCTCCAGGCGACGTTTGATATAGTTGGTAGAAAGGAAAATGATTCCCGCATGACCTTCCAGACGATTATAAATGGAAATGAAGTAATTGAATACGCTATCCGTCAGTTTGTCGCCCTCGTCGAAAATAATAAGCGGATTTCCCAAAAAGGCGATCATCGAAATGGCATACTCCAGCATGTCCCGAAGGTTGGTCCCATCAGTAGGAGCACCCACCTGCTTGGATATCTCACGTACGAAGTCGCTTTTCTTCATGTCTTCGGAACAGAGGATATAAAAGACGTTCCGGTGCTTCTTGCGATAGTCGATAGCAGCGGTAGTTTTTCCACACCCGGCATCACCTACAATCCACGTGACGTTCTTATACATCTGCGCATCAGTCATCATAAAGGATATTTCTTTGAAGGCCACACTTTCGTGAATCTCCCAACAATCGAAACTGAATCCGATCTGCGTGGCGATGCGAATAAACATATCGTCAGAGATATTGGCATATTTACTGTTCACTATGGTAGATACAGTGGCGGCACTCACACCGTTCAGGCTTTCAGCCGCACGGTTACGGGACAGGTAGTTGTCACAGTAGGCATTCAGTGCGTCACGGATAGCATTCTTATGCTCAAGGCTTAATTCTTTCATTGTTTCGTATATTGTTTAAACAGTTATTTTTCGTCATTCTAATAGCGTTCAAGACAGTCGATATCATCAAATGTGAGATTGGAAGTCACTTTGGTATATTCTCCGGTAGTGGAATATGCCAGTTCCGTGCCGTCATCCTCTTCCTCAATCGCCAGTTTTTCCGGCAGGGATATGGGGGACTGTAGCGTTCCGGCTTCATATTTCTCACGCACTTCCTTCATTTTCTTTTCGCTCACATTCTTCGGTTGCGGAGTAGAGAGGTTAAAGAGTTCGGCTGCGATGGATTCGTCCAGATCGAAATCTTCTGTGCTGAGTTGGATCAGCGCCATTGTCTCCTTATTTTGGTCGACAGTTCGACGCATGAAGGAAGTCTGATCAGCGGTTCGAGTCTGTGTGTCACGGTTAATGACGGTCCGCGGAGTTGCGCTTATGCTGTATTTCAATCCGGAAGCGGTCGGTTCCCAAAGTTCAATACGGGTCATATCCATCGGATCATACATCACACGGAACTTGCGTCCTGTGTTACGAAGTGCCCACTGTTCATTACGAAGTCCGTCTTCGCCATAGACTTCGTACTCATATTTCTGCTTGTCAATCTCTATTTTCAGCCCGGCATTGGTGTAGGTCACCTCTTTGGCGCTTGTGAGCCAGAACATCTGAATCAGTTCAACCGGCTGCACGGGTGATGTTTCCGGATTCTCGCTCATGCGGTACATGTCAATCCGAGCGATACCGGTAGCCGGATGAGCGGCATTGTTCCATTCCTCACGGCATTGACGGTAGATTTCTTTCACTTCTTCCAGAGTAGGAAGAGCGTAAGCGTTCTTTTCTATGAATTCAAGATTGGGCTTGCTGTTCATCTTTACAGCTGTCACGTTCTGCCCGGTGAAATACCATATTTTATGAAGTATCTGCTGCTGGAACCGGCCGAAGACGCTTTCTATTGTTTTGCTCTGACCGTTGTATGGCATGGTAGGTTTATGAAGGATAGCAATCTTGTCGAAAAATCCTCGCGCCGCCAGCTTATTATGTCCACCCTGATTGTCGTTTACAATTTCATAGGGACGAACACCAGCGAATTCTACTGCCTGCCGGAAAGCCCGGTACTGACTGTCAAAAGTTTCTTTCGGAGCGATATCGTAGCCTATTAACGTCTCACTATAAGCGTCAAGAACTTCGTAAACAGAAGTGGTACACATTTTATTATCCGCATTTTTATAGTACAGGTTCAGCTTAGTACCATCGGAATACCAAAGAGCGTCACGCATCTGCGGAAGTTGTGTCTTCAATAAAGAAGAGTATTTCGATTTCCACTTCTGCATTCCATATACGGCAGCAAACCAAAGTGGCATCACGGCAGGATCATACAGATAATTGCGAAGAGTGGTCATGGACTTGATTGGTTTCAGTCCACGTTCTATCGCCTGGTGATTGTACTCCTCAAATATCTGAGAGTCGTTATAAATAGGAAACTTACTACGTTTTAGTTTTAGCAACAAGCGTCCTTCCAACGGTCCGATCTTACGAGTGTTCTGGTTACCATTCTTGGCACTGATCAATACCTCATACCCATACTTCTTATAAGCATTGTACTTTTCACGCAGACGAGCAGCATTAGCGGGAAGCGTATGTTGATACAGCGAACGAAGTTTCTCACAAGTACCCATTACAGCCTCCCAAATTTCCCTGGAGTGTGAATAACCACTCTTCCTGTGCAGCGATTTCATTTCATTCTCCACACAAATCATTTCATTCATTACTTGTGCGTTCAGTACATATTCTGTCTGTTTCACATCTGTCAGGCTGCTACCATCGGATAATGTAAATTTATCACGGTAAAATTCAATAGCTTTGCTATCAGTTCTTAGTGTATCACTCATGGTTTCTTCTTTGATTTGTTCTTTCAGTTGCTGTTCTGCATCCGGGTACTTGGCGTCATAAGCCTCCTTGATGGGTTTGTAAAGGGAAACATAGTCAATGAGAGCACAAGAACCTTTCCCTTTCCCCGGACGGAGTACACGAATCTTCCCTTCACGAACTTTCTTTTTATAGTTCGGCTCACTCAGGATTCCCCCCTGAGTCACCAGCTCAGCGAAAGTCACGCACCGTATATTACCAAACATTTCCATAATCAAACATTTTAAATTTGCACAAGCGTCCGGCACTGACCCGAACCCGTAAGCCACTCATAAGAGTTCTTATCTTGCATGTGAGAAAAACACTATTCCTATTCCTCACGAACCGGAATAGTCTGCTACCTTTGTAGCTATCCAAACCAATAAATTATATAATCATGAATATCACTGTCGATAAAAAAGATGCCGTTTTAGCTGCCGCTATTGATGCTGAACGTTACCCTGCTTGTCATATGAGATACGATGCTCCTAAACCATTTGATATACCATACCCGGAAACGATGCATGTTCTTAGAGAGCTTGCCCAAATGGGATATATATCCAAACCGGAACCTTATGGGGAAGAAGTGCATTTCAAAGCTAACTCAGGACTTAATTCTTTCTTCGAACGGGGTGGGTTTCGTGCTCAGGAACTTTTCCTTGAAGCTAATCTTACAAAGATATGCCACGAAGCGGACAAGCTTGCGTCGGAACTCCCACCATCTTTCACTGAACGAATAAAACCAATCCTTGAACTCGCCAATTCGGCTGCTACTATCATACAAGGGATAAACACCGTTCTCGGTAAATAAGTATCGGCAGTAGACAGAATAAAAAGCTTTCTTGTCCGAAATATGAACACGTTCATATCTCACCAATTTAGATTCTTCTATCAGCCAGCGAAGTTTATACAGCCGATACAATATACGGAGGGCGCGAAACATCACTCAGCCCTCCTTTCTTCCTCCAAAGCCCGTCCCAACAACATCACCACCGCCAATACCACCAGCATTCCTGCCGTACAAGCTTCTTTAAAAGTTATACCTATACCATCGGCTAAACTGACAGCCATTGCTATAGCTATAACAGCGGCTACATTCTGAATCCATCTAATTGCTTTCATATCATTGCTTATTAAAATTATTACTCAAAATATCTATCCCTATTCATCCCGAACCGGGATAGTTTCGCTACATTTGTAGCTACCAAACTTAAAATTAATTTTATCATGAATCACTTTATGAGAATCACCTTCCCATCAACTGACGACAACACTATTTCAAGTGTGAGATCAGAGTTTGCGCATCGTCTAAGGAAAATGAACCTGAGATACAAAAGTGACATCTATTATCCTGAGTCTTCATGGTCAACCCCTGCATTTGGAGTTCCTGAGGAACTGACATTCTTAATCGGTGCGCCAAAAGATAAGCAAGTAAACTACTTGGAGATAGAAAAGACTCTTCACAAATTAGCGGACGAGATGAAAGTACTTTTTCCGCATATCGGTAAGATACATACTGAATTTCAACCCCTTCTTCTTCCGAGGTAGATTCTGCGCAATTAACTTTCTCAAGTGTGTCCTGACACTTTTCAATAATACCGGCAGCAGAAATCATGCTGCTGGTATTATTATCTACTATCATTGATCTTTCAAAGGATGTTAATGTGATTTTCATAACTGAAATAATTAAATGGTTTATACTCCTTCAAAAAGTTATTGTTTCCTTGTATGGATTCTCCACCTTCTTTTTGATAGTGGTCACTTCATATTGCTCCGCTCCATGATTCAAGGCGTAAGCACGCAATATTCGAGCGGTAGGACTCTTAGTTTCAAAGCGCATTGCACTTTGCACTGTTCTTTCAGTCACTTTGAACACTTTGGCAATCTCTCTTTGGAGTTCCAAACTGATTTCAATCACTTCTTTTTTTTCTTCCATACTAACATTATTATTAATTGTTATTTCCTATCTTTGAAGCGTCTCCCATTGGAAGACTTTGCAAATGTATACTAAATATAATTAGCAGCAAAAGAAATTACTAAATATTTTTAGCAATAATGAATACTATTTTTAGCAGATTAAAAGAATATGTTGATTCACTGGGAATTAGTAATAATGAATTTGGTAGAGTTATTGGATGCTCTAGCGCTCAGGTAACCCAGATGCTGACACACGAAAAAAATTTCGGCGTGGATAAACTACTAAAAATATTTAGTGGATATCCAACCTTAAATCCTGATTGGCTTCTCACGGGTAATGGTCCCATGCTTCGAGATAACAAAACATCCGAAAGAAACAAACGGAGTAGTACGCTAATTACTACGCCAATTTCTCCAGCCGAAGAAGCTATTATATATAAGATGTATAAGGAGAAAGAAGCTAAAATTGAAGAACTAAACGCTAAAATGCTATCAATGTCTGAAGAGATTGGTCGCCTCAAGGCTCAAGTAGAACAACAACACCCAGAAATATCTGAATCTCATCCTAAGGGTTTAGACCATGTGAAGAATGCTTCTACAAAGAAAGCTTCTTCGCCAGATGCCGACAATGTGACCTCTGCCACTGCCCGATAAAAATGGATTTAATTGAAAATTAAGACACTATTTCTAATATAGTAATCACAAAAAATAAGAATATGGCAAAGAAAAATGTAACTGTTTTTAAGGTTGAATCAGCTGGAATTGATGAATTTTCCAAAATATTATTAAATCCAAATTTTTATTCAGCAATAGAGTTGGATTCACTGAAAACAACCGAATTAAAATTTGTTGAAAAAAATCCCAATGGAACTATTACTGGTCTATTTGTTACTACGCAAAAAAAAGGAATTCCACCAGCACATACTCCTGGTGGAGATGACTACACAGCTATTCCATTAGACGATGGACAAGGATTAGCATATCCAAACACAATATTATATGATCCTCACACAGGCGCATTGTATATTGAAACAAACAGGATCGGTGTAAACGAAGGACGTATTTGCGAATATTTCACATCACATGCACTAAAGAATGGACTAACAGAATTTAATATATCATTGCTTCCTATTCTGAAATCTGAAGCATACAAAAGAGTCGATAGAATGATTCTTATAGATTCAGTTGAATGTAAAATAGCTAATCCTATACAAATAATAAAAGACTCTGCACAAAATGGATCAATACGTCAATTTGGTGCATTAGCACGAGAATTGAATGCAACAAAAACTATGTCATTTATTTTTAAGTCGGAAGAAGTTACAGGAGGACTTTCGAAATCAGAAATACTCAATATGATAAAATTCTTCTCTCGTGTTATATCTGGTACTTCAACTGAATATAGAAATAATAAATTAAAAATAATTGGCCGTAACCATTTAGAAAATGAAGATATGAGTACGGCAGAAGAAGTGGTTGATTTACTTTTAGACAAAATTAAGGGATCATTTAAATTAGACGAACCCAATGTTGCTTCTCATCTACTCTATACAGAGAGGAAAAGGGGAATTACAGAAGTTTATTCTAAATTTAATAGAGAAGTTCTTAGCATTGTTGGGAATAAAATCTAGAGAAGTACATAAAATATATCTAAAAAACGGTAACTCAAAAATGTAGAATATACTGTTATATAGAGCCAAACTCCAACGAAATAATCATAATGTGGTATTTTACTGTCAAGTTTGAACGACAATAAAAAAACGGCAGTAAATACAACCGAAAAAAACACCCATTTAACGGCTTTCTTATTATAGGAAATAAGTTCGTCGAATCTTCCGACCTGTTTTATCTCTTTAACAGCTCGAGAAGGAGACTGGTATAACGTAGTTAAAGCTGTCAATAAAAAGCCAAAGATTATACTCAATGCAGTTAGTATAGCAGTTAGAAATGTATCATCATAAACAGAGATATAGAGATAATTTATTACAGGCATTGAACGGAAAACATAAAGCAACACACAAATTACTATTGTGAAAAGAAGCGGATAATATTTTTCGACCCACAATGAAATGATATTTGGAACTTTTATCTTCATTCTGTTTTCAAACTTTTAAAATGCAAACTTAAAAAAAACTACGATATAAATAGTCTTAATCGCAAAAAAACATCACACACACACTTTTACCGCTAAATCACATGTTATTCCCAATATACACACTATAAATCAATTACTTATCTCACATTTACATTATCATAAGCAGTCGTAATAATGATATTATCCCCCTATTAAAACGCATAAATACGGCAAAAAACGTATCAAAAATGGCATTATCCATATCCGAACACGCAAAAAAAAGTTCTGAAAAGGTATCCCTAAACTTGATAACTCCTTCTATTCACGGAAAAATATAGTATCCCTAAACAGTATCTTTAATGGTATCCCTAACTATGTTTTTAACAAATCATCATCCAATCAAACTTTCCAATGCAGATTGCCGACCAATACCAATAACCAACCTATTTAAACAGTTTCTCAAATGCTTGAATATAAATGTAGCCTACCTCTGCTCAATGCACAGAAATAGGCTAAAAGTAGTCTCCTAGCTAGTCTTTATTATCAATTCAATGGCTATTTGCACCATCAGATTAGCTCAAAGTAACTTTCATAGCATTCAAGCCGTTCAAATAACAAGCATGTGTAACTCAAAAGACAATCTGTGTAACGTATCGTTTTGTTTTTCCCATTTTATAAAAATCACCTCAACACCTTTATTCATCGGCAGTCCAACATGTTTTTGCGGCCGCCGTAGTTTACACACATCGTTCTGTGCCCCCTATATCCCTCTTAATATTAATCATACTCCTGCCATTCCCACTTCATCATGTGGTGACAGGCATGTAACCATAGAACTTCCATCCGGCATAAAGATCCACCTCAACATCCTAAGTAATCCGGAGATTATTTATGGCCTGATCAGTAAATTATGTAGCCATGTTCTGCCTGAATGATACGATGCGCTACTTCCTGTGTCCCGGGAAGACAGATATGCGCAAAGGAATAAATTCCCTTTGTGGGCTTGTTCATGATAAAATGGGATATGACGTTCGACTTGGCGATGTGTTTATCTTTGTCAACCGAAGCAGAACAACCATGAAACTTCTGCATGCCGAAGACGGAGGTATGGTTTTATACATAAAACGCCTTGAGGAAGGTACCTTCAGACTTCCTTCCTATGATAGTGAAAGCCGTTCCTATCCCATGGAATGGCGTGATTTAGTACTGATGGTGGAAGGCATAACCGATAATCCGAGTGATAGACTCAAACGTCTTAAAGCCGGTCGAAAAGAAGGATTTTATTGATTAAAAAGAGCTTCCTAAACTTGTATAGCTGTACGATTTTCAGTATCTTTACATTATAATAAGATACTAAAAAGAATGATTCATACAGATACGATGGAACTAATAATCAAGAATCAACAGGAGCAAATAAAAGGGCTTCTGGAGACAAATCGTACCCTTGTAGAATCAAATCAGAAACTTATGGAACAGACGGGAGAACTGCAGCAAAAAGTACAGGAACTCCTGTCGCAAGTAGCCTGGTTAAACAGACAGCTTTTCGGCAGAAAGAGTGAAAAGCTGGCATCCTTGGATCCCAACCAGCTTGCCTTGTTTGATACCTTGGCTAATCCCAGGCAAGAGGAAACGGATCTTGTGGAGACTGGCGTAGGCACTAGGACATGTAAACCGGACGGAAAGAAAAAAGAATCCCGCCGTAATCGGGAACTGTTAGAGGGGCTGCCCGTTGTGGAAGTCATTGTCGAACCTGATAATGTGGATCTGAATCGATATCGTCGTATAGGTGAAGAGCGCACACGTACGCTTGAATTTGAACCGGGAAAGCTATATGTCAAAGAGACAGTACGTCCCAAATACGGACTCAAAAATAATTTAAGTCTTCCCAAAGAGGGTGAAAGCGGTGTCATAATAGCACCGCTTCCACCTTCCCCTATATACAAATGTCTGGCAGGACCTTCCTTGCTAGCCGAAATACTTCTGCAGAAATATGAATATCATGTTCCCTTTTACCGTCAGGTAAAGGAATACAGACATTTGGGTGTACGACTGCCGGAAAGTACTTTAAGCGGGTGGTTTAAGCCGGTATGTGAGTTATTAAGTCCTCTTTATTCGGAATTAGTAAAGCTCGTAACGGGCAGCGGATATGTTCAGGTCGACGAAACCACAGTACGGGTCATCAACAAAGGAAAGGGAAAAACCGATAAGGAGTATTTATGGATGGTCAGGGCAGTTATGGAAAAACAGGTCATCTTCCATTATGATGACGGTTCCCGATCCGGACAGACAATCAGAAATTTATTAAAGGACTTCAAAGGATATCTTCAAAGTGACGGATACAGTGCCTACAATGCGTTTGATGGCACTAAGGACGTGTGCCTTATTGCCTGTCTGGCCCATATCAGAAGACATATGGAGCTGGCACTGGATGAAAATAGATCACTTGCTGAATATGCTCTTAAACAAATACAGGAACTATATCATATTGAGCAGATAGCAGATGCCCGGAAACTCGATGCGCAGGGACGATGTGCACTCCGCCAGCGTTTGGCAACTCCCATACTTGACTCCTTTGAAAAATGGGTGGAACAGACTTATGGCAAAGTACCACCAAGAAGTCGCATGGGACAAGCTATTACCTATACTTATCCTCTTTGGCCAAGAATGAAGAATTACCTGAAAGATGGAAATCTGAAAATCGATAATAATCTGGCGGAAAATGCGATTAGACCACTTACTTTGTCCAGAAAGAACTTCCTCTTTTGTGGTAACCACGAGGCTGCTGAAAATACAGCAATCATATGCTCACTATTAGCTACCTGTAAAGCACAGGAAATTAACCCAAGGGAATGGCTGAATGATGTCATAGCCAAACTTCCATACTATCTGGAAAAGGACTCCGGGAAAAATGTTCGTGAACTTCTTCCGGATGTTTGGAAGTTAGAGAAATCCAACACGAATCCAATTGGAGTTTAAATATTTATGTTGAAGAATAAAAAAAACTCGATATTAGCTTTTGACTAAAGTTGATATCGAGTTTTCTATTTTATGAAAATACAATGTGTACTTTATCGGATGCTTACAGCGCTGCGCTTGGGTTCTTGTATCTGCCGGACACCCATTTTCGTCCAGTCCGCCTTCATAGCAAATGCCTATGCTGTGCCGGTTGAAGCCTCTCACGTGTGCACCCGGCTCTGATATCGGACGGCAGTGATGAAGCTCTCCGTCCCGGGTGATATAAAAGTGATAGCCGATATCCTTGAATCCGCGTTGCAGGTGACATTGCCGAAGTTGTTCTACGGTGAAAGGAACATTGCAGCGCGTTGCGCTGCAATGAATCACCAATAACTTAATCTCACGGGGGAGATAATTATCTTCTGGTTTTTCCATATAGATGATCAGAAGATTACTGTCCCATACAGGACGTTACACCCAAGGCCGAAATGACCGACGTTGCAATAGTTACAATAAACTGGAGAATGTTTTTCCAAAGTTGCTTTTTCATACGAATTTAAATTAAAGAATAAATACTTATACATTTTGAACTCAATAACCCAACAACAATCGGTTGATTATACTGACGGATCCGGAGTTACCCCACTGCCGGAACCTCCTTGATTGTCGTCACCGTCATCAGGAAGCGGATCTTTGTCCGAATCTGCCGAAGAATCGCTCTTATACAATGTATAATCCAGCGTCTTACACAATTTGCGGAGATCACTTCCGGGATAAAAGAGTACTTTGCCCTTATCGATGCACGATGTCTTGAATTCCTTTACCGTATCGGTAGGAGTGCCCGTTTTGATGCTCATGCGGAAATTGCCCAGGTCACCCATTTGGGCGATATTTCCTTCATCCAGTACGTTGACTATTTCGAGCAGGAACTCACCGATACAACCTTCCAGTTCTCCTTTTGAATAAGAAGAACGTTCGGAGATTCGTTTGCAGACTTCCTTGACAGTCACTTTACGACCGCTACGCGCCACTGCATAGTACTTCGGAGTTTCATCAGGTTTCAACAGGTTCTTGCGAGCCATGAGAGTGTAATTCTGTGCCATAAACTTTTAATTTTTAATTTCTAATTTTTAATTGTTTAATTCTCTTGTAATCGATTACATGACAAAAGTAATACATTGGAAAAGTGACATGACGCATAGTGACGTACACGGGCGCATAGATAAAAAGAAAAAACATTGGGAGATTTGTATCGAAACTTCCCAATGTTTGATTTCAATTATTGAGATGTTTTTTTCAAATCCTCCAATGTTTTTCCGATTTTCCAAAAGGACAAAAGGACAAAAAAGACAGTTGTGACTATTGCTTGTTCAACTTGATATAGGAACCATGAGATATCTTACTGATCTTTATTCCGTTAAGCGATTTTAGAAGACGTGTTACCTTACGGAGATTGAAATCGTGTTTTGCGCCGAGCCGGATCGCTTCGTCTGTAGTGAAGCTATCTGGCAACTCATTGACGAAATTGCGAATAACGTTCGGATTTTTCAGTGGACGGACCGAAGGGACCGGCATGGATGAGTGTAACAGACGGCTATGCTCGTAACAACACAGGACAATTTGAAGAGAACGCTCGAAATCAGCATCTATACAATAAATCTCGGGAGAAAGATCATTAGCTTCAAATTGCCGGATACGGGTTTGAATCATGCTGATACGCATCACCAGAAAGGCATAGCGCTTCACTACGGCTTGGAGATCATCATTGCCTTCCATGGCTACCTCGGACAGCATGTGTGAGAAAATCTCATTCAGACGGTGCCATTGTGGACGGGTGAAATGAAATAGAACAGGATGGGCCAGGCAGAAATTATATAGTTCGTAGACACGATGAGCAATCGGCTTGAAAGAGTCTTCTAATGAAATGCAATCATCGCCCATTTCTTTCCAGTGAGGAATTTCACGGAAAGTGTAAGTCAGAATACGGCTGGGGAGTCCGTTCCCGCAACTGCTTAACAAACTGTCTATCTGTCCGGGAGTACCCGTCAGAAGTAAGGCTAATTTAGGATGACGGATATAAACCGGACTGATACCGTTGGCTTTATAGGAAGAATCAATGTTTTCGTGCTCAAAAGCTTTGCGGAGCATATCGTCGAAGTTCCCACAATCCAGATGATTGGCTGTGGAGAGTGTTTGCGCTTCCGTATCGAAAATGATGCTTCCCTGCGAACCGTTGTCCTGCATCTGAATTTGCATGCGGGTGTAACTGGTAGTGGCGGGGATGAATAACATCTTGAAAGGAGGTCTTTGAGGTTCTTCGGAATATGTATCTCCTTTTTTCCTTTTTTGCTGACATTCTGCTTGCCAAGTGTTGTGCGCTGTATGGTAGTTTTTTTGCATGGATTCACTGGTAGACAGTATTTCGGCCTGTATTTCTTCCAATAGATAGCGTCCGGTTTGAGCAATGCTTTTGCCACTACCGGCAGAAGAAAAGATAACACAGAACAAATGAGTGGAATACTTTTTGTGATTATAAATTCCAAAAGTTTGTGGAAGTGCCGCACTTAGTGCTGTGAGATCGGAAAGGAGGGAGATGTCTTGCTCGCGGTCACTCGCGTCTTCGATGATGCAATCATTCAGTAGGTCGGGAAGATTATTGTACAAATCACGAGGAAATAAAGGCGTCTCTTTTCTGAATTCTTCTCCCAGCCAATAGGCTTCTTCGGTGCTGTCGGAGTTTTCTAAAGTACCATAGGGGACTTTTGTCCTTATGTCTTTTTGACAGGGGGAATAAGCCGGTGGAACTGTTGCGGATGTCTGATTGTTAACTTGCTTGTAACCAGATGATAATACGCTTATCAGTTCTTCGGCACGAAAATCTGTGTGCTCGAAAAAGACTGTTAGCCCGCGTAATATGCTTTCTTGCGGATAGTGGCGGCGGCAGGCTTCACAGGCTAGTTTGAACACGTTGGAATGGCGTTGCCCGGTTGTTAAGGGATGAAGGAAAATATAGGACGAAATGAACTTGTTGATTTCGTCTTCAGAAGTATTTTCCGTAGGGTTGTTTTGGAGGGGGAAAGGAGGAAGTTTTTCATTTCCGGAAGAGGAGTTTTCTTCTTTTCTCATTAATGGTTCCAAAGTAAATGCCTGATAGAGACTAGCAACGTATCCATTGGGAGAATAACTGAAATAACACAGACGGCTTTCGTCCTTGCACGCCGGATCACTCTCCAGACCCAGCAACTGATTGTAGTAACGGCTCACCAATTGCTGACCTTCACGATGGCGGCCTTCGATATCTTCTACATAGGCGAAGATTTTCACACCGTCGGTCGGACTTTCTATGGCCGCTACCGTATGCGGGTCTGCCGCGCAACGTTGAATGACTTCCAGACGATTTTTTACGTGATCGTAATCGAGTCCGACAATATGACTGGGGAGGAGGAAGTGTTTGATAGCATGCGCTCCATTGAATGTACCTGCCGGAGTGAAGCAAGGGAGTTGATTTTTCAATTTCTGTGCGGCAGCATGATCTCCATCTGCATAATATCTACGGATGGTGTTGATAATCGTTGCATAAACAGGATGAATACACATAATAATGACTTCAAGGAAAGACATGACTTTGGGCTTTTTTGAATACACATTTTCATAAACCGAGACTTTGATTTCTTCTAGAACTTTCATATAAAATTGTTTTTTGTAAGATTGTGCTACCTGACTATCAGATAGCGGGAGCAAAGGTCGGGATATTAAAAATAGGGTTACTTTCCTATGTGGAAAGCACTTGATAAAGCAAATATAAACTGAAAAATTTAAAATTATTAATCATAGAATGACATGGCGAAAGAAAAACAAAAACCTTATGAGTTTTTAAGCAATTTGGTATTGGCTTTAATGGATACAGATAGCGCATTTATTAATGCATTTTTTATGGATGAATTTGCTATTTCCTCAAAAACGTTGGGTGGAATAAGACGGGGAGAGGATATGTGTATTTATCAGTATGTACGAGTGATCCGGTGTATGACGAAGTATCTTCATTTAATGATTCAGCTGGATATGTTGCTGAAAGAATTAAGAATTGTACTATCTTCCAATTGTGACTTGGTGGTTGCTACAGTTCCTCACTGTTCTCACGGAACTTGTCAGCCGAAAGAATGGGTGATAGTAATGGAATGGGATGGGGTGAGATTGTGATTTCTACAGAAAATGGGGCACTTTTTCGTTTTTTTTGCCTAATTGCTTTCTCTATTTAATTTTTTTTATATCTTTGCTTCCATATTGAGAAACACGAATAATAATTCACTTATTTTATTCATATAAAACTTAATAAATTATGTTCAAAGCTCCTTTTTCTTTTGACGGTCGTATTCGTAGAATCGAATATTTCCTGTCAGGCATTGTTGGTGGTATAGTGTTTAGTATTGCATGGGCATTGGGTATCGGTACCTTTATTTTAGGTGCTGGTATGGGATCTGCAGGTGGTTCGGTATTCGGTTTGTTGATCGGTCTTGCTGCATTGGTTGCTTCCATGTGGTTCTCTTTGGCACAGGGGGTAAAACGTTTGCACGACCTGGACAAATCAGGTTGGTTGATTCTGCTGATGTTTGTTCCTATTGTTAACGCACTATTCGGACTTTATATGTTGTTTGCAGACGGTACGGTAGGCCCTAACCAATATGGTGAAGATCCGAAAAACCGTATGCCGTATCAAGCACAGCCTTCTTCGGTGAATGTAACGGTGAATGTTGCAAGAGAAGAAGTAAAAGTTGAAAAACCGGTTGAAGCAGCTCCTGCTGTTGAAGAAGAAAAAGCTGAATAATCTTTTTTAAGAAGAAATAGACGGCCTCTTGCAAAATTCGTTTTGTGAGAGGCTTTTTTTTGCTATCTTTGAGAATCAATAAAACAGAAAAAGAAATAAATATGAAAAAAGTAATTTGTAGTGAGAAGGCTCCGGGAGCTATCGGACCTTACAGTCAGGCGATAGAAGCAAATGGAATGATCTTTGTGTCCGGACAGTTGCCTATTGACGCTGCTACCGGAAAAATGGCGGAAGGTATTGAAGAACAGGCACGTCAGTCGTTAGAGAATATAAAACATATTCTTGAAGAAGCAGGTTTGACAATGGGAAACATTGTCAAAACGACTGTATTCCTTCAAGATATGTCTTTCTTTGCCGGGATGAACGGCGTGTATGCTACATATTTTGACGGAGCTTTTCCGGCACGTTCGGCGGTTGCCGTAAAAGCTCTGCCAAAGGATGCGTTAGTGGAGATCGAGTGTATCGCGGTTCGCTAACAAATCGGCGACAATGAAACTGCTGCCTCCCACGAAGATAAGGTCTTTAGGGAGGCAGTTCTTTTTAGCTGCCTGTACGGCATCTACCACAGTAGGGTAGGCCGTTCCTGTCAATCCCGCTTCTTCTGCCTGTTTCAAGAGCTCGTTTTCCGGAAGCGCCCGTTTCACACTTGCTTTGGTAAAATAATAGATAGCATTTTTCGGTAGCAATTTCAGAACGCTGCTTATGTCTTTGTCGTTGACCATGCCGAATACGAAATGGAGTTGCTGCTTGAGAGTCTGTTGGTAAAAATCGAGTTGTTCGCAGATGTATTTAATTCCGTCAACATTGTGTCCGGTATCACAAATAATATCCGGATAACTGTACACCTTTTGCCAACGTCCCATTAGTCCGGTGAGTTGGCATACATCGGAGAAACCGTTGAGATAGTCTTTGGGAAGAATGCGATAGCCTATTCTTTCTAATTCTTCGAGGGCTGTTAGTATTGTGAGGCAATTTTCAAACTGGTAAATACCACTTAACTCCATAAAAAGTCCGCAAGGAAACATGCCATTTGTAATTCGGATAGCATCTTTTCTTTTATCAAGTATTTTGTCCAGCGCGTGCATGCTGTCTGCCGGATTTAAAAACAGACATAGCTCCCGGAAATTTTGTTCGAAATTTTCGTCTTTATCTTCTACCGATTCATACAAAGTTTGTTGGATATTAGTCAGCCGTTCTCTTAATTCTTGTGATTGTGAATAGGAAAGCCAGTCCATGCAGTTGTATGGGGCAATGGATTGTGCATATATGACAGGAGCATTTACTTTTTTTCCCTTTATTGTGAACACGCGCTTCACGTGACCTTTTGCCCGCCCGATAACTACCGGAACTCCTTCTTTGATAATCCCTGCTTTCTCTTTGGCTATTTTGGGTAATGTATCGCCCAGATATTGCATATGATCGAAGCCGATGTTGGTAATGATGCATAAGTCGGGCTGGATGATATTGGTACAGTCCAGCCGTCCGCCCATGCCAACTTCGATCACTGCCACGTCTACTTTCTGATCGGCAAAATAACGGAATGCCATTGCGGTGGTCAACTCGAAAAATGAAGGATGTAGTGGCTCGAAGAAGGAACGGTGATCTGCGACAAAGTTTACTACATATTCTTCGGGTATCATTTCTCCGTTGATGCGGATACGTTCTCGGAAGTCCACCAGATGAGGGGAAGTAAATAATCCGACCCGATATCCGGCCGATTGCAATACTGCCGCAATAGTGTGGGAGCAGGAACCTTTTCCGTTCGTTCCGGCGATATGTATCGTCTTGAATTGTTGATGAGGATATCCGAAATGTTCATCTAATTTGTGTGTTGTCTCTAATCCCGGCTTATATGCTTTTCCACCTATTTGCTGAAACATAGGCATACTCTCATATAAGTACTTTAAAGTGTTCTGATAATCCATGTTTTATAATATTTAACTTCGGGCAATCTTTATTGCCCGCTAATTTGTTTATCTTTAGAACCACCAATTCAACTTTATATGCGGGATTGGTGAATGAGAGTGCAAATATCAACATTTAAATTTAAAGAAACCATGGGAACTAAGAAAAATTTTGTGTTGGACACAAATGTTATTCTTCACGACTACAATTGCTTGAAGAACTTTCAGGAAAATGATATCTATCTCCCTCTTGTCGTACTCGAAGAACTGGATAAGTTTAAGAAGGGAAACGAGCAGATTAATTTCAATGCTCGTGAGTTTGTACGTGAACTGGATGTGTTGACAAGCGACGAACTTTTCTCCGAAGGGGTGAAACTGGGAGAAGGATTGGGACGTTTGTTTGTAGTGACCAGCAATGTGCCGGCTACTAAAGTATGGGAGTCTTTCCCTATCAGGAAACCGGATCATCTGATTCTCGCGGCAACTGAATATCTGACGGCGAAATATCCGAAAATGAAGTCTATTCTGGTGACCAAAGATGTGAATTTGCGTATGAAGGCCCGTTCTATCGGACTTCTTTGTGAGGATTATATCACAGATAAGGTCGTGAATGTGGATGTCTTTGAAAAATCCAATGAAATATTTGAAAATGTAGATCCGGCATTGATCGACCGTATCTATTCTTCTAAAGAGGGACTCGACTTGAGCGAGTTTGACTTTAAGGATCTGATTCATCCGAATGAATGTTTTGTGCTGAAGAGTGATCGTAATAGTGTATTGGCACGTTATAATCCTTTTACTCATTCTATCTGCCGGGTGATGAAAGGCAAGAATTATGGAATCGAGCCCCGGAACGCCGAACAAAGTTTTGCTTTTGAAATTCTGAATGACCCGAATGTGAAATTGGTGGCATTGACGGGAAAGGCGGGAACGGGCAAGACTTTATTGGCATTGGCTGCTGCTTTGGGTAAATTGACCGATTACAAACAGATATTACTGGCACGTCCGGTAGTGGCACTTTCGAATAAGGATATCGGTTTCCTTCCGGGAGACGCACAGGAAAAAGTGGCTCCTTACATGCAACCGTTGTTCGACAACTTGAATGTAATCAAACGTCAGTTTGCGACGAACTCCACAGAGGTGAAACGCATTGAGGATATGCAAAAGAGCGAGCAACTGGTAATTGAGGCTCTGGCTTTTATCCGTGGACGCAGTTTAAGCGAGATGTATTGTATTATCGACGAAGCGCAGAACCTGACTCCGAACGAAATAAAAACGATTATCACTCGTGCGGGAGAAGGTACGAAAATGGTATTTACCGGAGATATCCAACAGATTGACCAGCCTTATCTGGATAGCCAGTCTAACGGGCTGGTATATATGATTGACCGCATGAAAGATCAGAATATCTTTGCGCACGTCAACCTGTTGAAGGGCGAACGTAGTGAGTTGAGTGAACTGGCGAGTAACTTGCTATAAACAGATAATCTTTATTAAACGATAAACTGTAAACGACGAACGGTGAACAAATTGAGCTGTCATGCTGCAATGAGTTCACCGTTCATTATTTATAATTCACTCTTTATCATTCTTTCTTTCCGAAATATTTTAGGAATTGGGTGCGTTCAAATGTATTAACGCCCTTTACATCTTTAATATTCAGTCTGCCTTTGAATTGAGTGATATTGTTGAATCCTTTTCTTTCCATCCAGGCGGAGAGGAAACGGTTGGCTTCTCCGATGAATGCGTTGGTGTTTTGATAGATTGCACTGCACACTTCCACAGCTGAAGCGCCGGCAAGAATCGCTTTTACTACTGATTCGGGATTGGCTACACCACCGGAAGCTGCATAATCAATCTTGTCTACTACCGCAGATGCAATGCCGATCCAACGAAGCGGGTTGGCGAGATCGGAAGCGTTGCTGAATATTTCACCGGACATATGCTCCATATTTTCAATGTTGATGTCCGGTTGGTAGAAACGGTTGAAGAGGACAACTGCAGCCGCACCGTTGGCATATAACTGGTCAATCAGTGCCACTGGATTAGTCAGGTTATCACCCAGTTTCATGATAACCGGAATGTTGATTGTCTTTTTTATGTGGCGGAGAATATCGATATGACGTTGTTCGAACGAACCGTATGTATATTGAACATCGGACTGTAAAGCCAGAATATTGATTTCTAATGCATCGGCACCCGCTGCTTCAATTTGTTTGGCAAAGTCAATCCATTCGGAATCACTGTAACAGTTGATACTGGCAATGATAGGAATAGGACATTCCTTTTTGCTTTCTTTGATTAAAGTCAGATATTCGGACAATTTATGTTCACGGATGTATTCTGCCAGATAGTCACTTGCTTCCGGATAGAAAGCCGGATCTTTCAGTTGGTCCGCTTCCAGCATGATCTGTTCTTCGAACAGTGATTTCAGAACAATGGCACCGGCGCCGTTTTCTGCCAATTTCTTATTTTTGCCGACACTGTTAGTCAGTCCCGAGCTACTGATGATGATTGGGTTTCTAAGAGAAAGCCCTGCGAAAGTAGTTTTTAAATCGGTCATAATGAATCTTTTTTTAGTAGTTACTACTTCTAATTTAATAATTTCGTTCTCCGAAAATCTTGCTTCCTACCCGTACTAAGGTACTTCCTGCAGCAATAGCTTCGTGATAATCGTGTGACATACCCATGGATAATTCCCGGAAAGCGTCCGAATCGGCGAACCAGGTTGTTTTTATCTCTTTAAAGAGCCTGTCTAGTAAACAAAATTCCCGGTTGATTTGTTCAACATTATCGGTGTTGCTCGCCATTCCCATTAAACCGCAGATACGGACATGGGTCAGTTCTTTCCATTCTCCGGTGTTCAGCATATCTTTGCATTCGTCGGGGCTGAAACCAAATTTAGTTTCTTCCTGTGCCACATGGATTTGCAACAGGCAGTTGATGATGCGTCCTGCTTTGACAGCTTGCTTGTTGACCTCTGCCAGTAACTTATAAGTGTCAATTCCATGAATCATCGCTACGTATGGTATCATGTATTTAATTTTATTACTTTGCAGGTGTCCGATAAAATGCCATTCGATATCTTTGGGCAAACTTTCGTATTTAGCTGTCATTTCCTGCACTTTGCTTTCTCCAAAAATACGCTGTCCTGCTTGATATGCTTCTTCTATCGCTTCATTGGGGTGGAATTTTGAGACAGCAACCAGCCGGACTCCTTGCGGGAGTTCGGCCAGTACTTGCTTTAAATTTTCAGCAATACTCATTGTTGCTTATGCTTTTGACGGATCAAACTCCGGTTTGTCATTCGGTCCGGCGCTGTAAGGATATACATCCATGAGCGGAGTTTCGGATACCATGCCGATCTGATAGTCTGCCATGGTTCCTTTCATGCCTTCGTCCAGTTTCTTAACTGCATCGCGCAGGTCGGCAGCCTGTACCAATACCTGTGTGGAAGTCTTTTTCTCTGCACCGCTTTTTTCGTCCAGCGTGATGAAAATAAGTTTGCATTTGAACCAACGGTCGGCACTTTCTTCGTCGCTGGGGAAAAGTTCGCTATAATTGGCACGTTTAATGTCGGAAACTGTAAATTCTCCGGATATGAATGGAGTCATTTCTTCAATAATTCGTGCTTCTGCTTCTGTAAAGCTGAGTGCATCAACAAGATATGGTTCGGTAACTTTTTTCTGCATTCCGTTTTCCATTACTTTTTCATAACGAATCTTGCACTCAAACCAAGTATGCATTGCCATAATTTTCTTCCTTTTTAATTAATTGATTCATGTAAATTGCCTACAAAGATAAACAAAATACCAAAGTAAGTGCCGAAAGAATTTTATTTTCTTTTATGCAAATTCTTAAGTTCAAAGGAAAGCATGACACGGAATAGTCCGATAATGAGGAAAGTGAAAGAAATCATATAGACCGCGTAGAGTGCACCTATGGCCGGTTGCCACAATATCAATAAGGAACATATAATGGCAAGGATACCGAAAGCCATGTACCAGCCCCAGTCGCGAGTACCATAGCGTTTCAGGTCGATCGAGTAACCGGTGGAGGAGAAGCCGCGGAACATGAGCCAGAAGGCTATGATAAACGGAATGACTTCCATGCTGACCATGGGATAGGCAATCAGGTAGATGCCGAGAATAACGTCGATGATTCCTCCCACGATATACCAGCCCCAGCTTGGCACACCTTTTCGATTGCTGACTGCAAAGAGGATTTCCAAGATACCGCTTATCAACATGGATATGCTGAATACGATACTTAGAGCTACATAACTGCTTAAAGGTGCAAACATCAGCCAGAGGGCTACAATAATATACACGATTCCCAAGAGAAGAGAAGCCCACCAATTTTTTACTGAGTGTTGAATCTCATTGAATACTGTTTCCATACGTTTTTATATTTAAAATTGAATACTAGAGTAATTTCGTTGTGGAATAACAATTTGAATTTAGAAAAGGTTTTCCGTGAACATATTTCGAGGAATAGTTGTTTTCTATATAAAGTAAATTTTAAAAAAAATATGCATTATGGCAACAACAAATTTCAAAGGACAACCGGTGAAACTGATCGGTGAATTTATACAAGTGGGTAAAGTAGCTCCCGATTTTGAGCTGGTAAAAACAGATTTATCTTCTTTCTCTCTGAAAGACTTGAATGGTAAAAATGTGATTTTGAATATTTTCCCAAGTTTGGACACAAGTGTATGCGCAACGTCGGTACGCAAATTTAATAAGATGGCTGCCGGATTGAAAGATACGGTTGTATTGGCTATTTCTAAAGATCTTCCTTTTGCTCACGGTCGTTTCTGCACGACGGAAGGTATTGAGAATGTAATTCCATTGTCAGACTTCCGTTTTTCGGATTTTGATGAAAGCTACGGTGTGCGTATGGCGGACGGGCCATTGGCCGGACTTTTGGCACGTGCAGTGGTGGTGATTGGCAAAAATGGAAAGGTAGCTTATACTGAACTTGTTCCGGAAATCACGCAAGAACCTGATTACGATAAGGCGCTGGCTGCTGTGAAATGATTTTTTAATTTGGATTTATAAGATTTTGACCTAATGAGAACTGGTAGACAGGTCTGGCAGGACACCAGACCTCCATTCTTGTTAGGTTGTGTTTTTTATACACTAAACCTTATTGACATGAACAAAATAGGAATTTTATTCTTTGCCCTGTCAACTATGGGCATTGGAACCCTTTCGGCTCAAACTGCCGATAGTACTCAAACTTCTCCCTGGACTAAAGAAGGATTTGCCGGACTGAAACTGACACAGGTTAGTCTGACCAACTGGGCTGCCGGAGGTGATAACTCTGTGGCCTTTGACTTGCAAGGTACATATCAGATTAATTACAAGAAAGAAAAACATTTATGGACCAATCGTCTGGAATTGGCATACGGACTTAATAAGACTGGGGAAGATGGTACGAGAAAAGCAAATGATAAGATTTATCTGAATACGAATTACGGTTATTTCATTGCCAAAAATTGGTATGCCAGTGCATTTGCGACATTCCAAACTCAATTCTCTCCGGGGTATGACTATTCGGTCAACAAAGATGTTTCAATCTCCGAATTTATGGCTCCCGGTTATTTGACTACCGGTTTGGGATTTACTTATGATCCGGGCAAGATATTTACAGTTGTACTATCTCCTGCTTCTTGGCGTGGCACCTTCGTACTAAACGACCGTCTCTCTGATGAGGGGGCTTATGGAGTAGATCCCGGTAAACATCTGCTATCAGCTTTTGGAGCAAACCTGAAGGGGGAGGTCAAATATGAATTTCTAAAGAATATGACCGTATATTCTCGTCTTGACTTATATTCCGACTATCTGCATAAACCTCTGAATATAGATGTGAATTGGGAAGTACAAGTAAATATGATTATCAATAAATGGTTCTCAACCACTCTGACTACCAATCTGATGTATGATGATGATGTGAAAATAGCTCAGAAAGACGGTACAAAAGGATCACGTGTACAATTCAAAGAGATATTGGGCGTGGGAGTGCAGTTTAATTTCTAATTCAAGTATAAATATAAAGCGTAACTACCTGACTGGTAGTTGCGCTTTATATTTTATATCTACTACTTATTTCTTCTTTTTTTTCAGTCCTTTGTAAGCGATGAATCCGACAACCAGTATGACAACAGCTATAATGACATAACCGATTTCGTGACTATATTTGGTTGCCATTACATAAACGTCATTGGTTGTTTTGAGGTCTGTAAACCGATAAATCAGATATCCGAGCACGGCCAATACCGTATTCCATATTCCGGCGCCTAGCGTTGTATAAAGTAGGAAAGGGCCTAACTTCATGCCGGCCAATCCGGCAGGAATACTGATAAGCTGACGTACAGCAGGGATGAGACGTCCGAAGAAAGTGGAGGCCGCACCGTGTTTTCTGAAATATTCTTCGGCATGGTGCACTTTTTCTTCATCGATAAGACACATATGCCCCAAACGGCTGTTAGCAAATTTGTAAACAATGGGACGCCCTAACCAACGGGCCAGGTAATAATTGACTAATGCACCGATGTCTGCTCCCACAGTTGCGAATACAATGACTAGAAAAATGTTCATACTGTCGTCTGCCATGGCTTTCCATGCGGCAGGTGGCACTACGGCCTCAGAGGGAAAGGGAATAAAAGAGCTCTCGATAGCCATAAAGATTGTGACTACCCAATAGTTCAAGTTTTCTAATACCCATTTGAGAAGTTCTGCTACTGATTCCATTTTTTAAGGGATGAATGATTTAATTTGATTTATTGTTTTCTTTTTCTTCTTTAAGACGTTTCATAATTTCTTTTAAGATCGGTTCATCCTCTTTTCTATGGTCCGGACCGTTCAACAACTGCTGAATGGTTTCTTCTCTGAATGGACGTTCGCAATCTTTATTGTATTTGAGGAAACCGTCCAGGTCATCGGTCATGATACTGATAACACTCAATCTTTCCGGCAGGTCTTCATATTTCGGATTGATTTTGTAGGCTTTCTCATAATTTTCTTTGGCCTCGTACATATAATTGTGTTCCGAATAAGCAGTACCGATCATGTACCACATTTCCGGACCGGTACTGGTTTTTGCAGCTTTTTTAAATGCTTGGGTTGCTTTTTTCTCTATATCTTCCTCTAGGTATACTTTCCCTTCCGTCAGGAAGATAAGGCCTTCGTCCGGATTGATTTCTTTTGCTTTCTTGCATAGCTGGTGAGCTTCCTTATATCTTCCCATTTTGGCAACGGCATTTGCTTTAGTGGTATAAGTATCTATCAGTAGAATCGAACCGCTGTCTCCGTTTTCCTCAAAAATCCGGATAACCTGGTTACAACATTCTTCTGTTTTTTCCCAATCTTCTTTGGTAGCATAGGACATCCCCATGAACATATACCCCAATTCGGGGGGGATGGCTTTGTATTCAATGGCTTTTTCGTAATTCTCGATAGCGCTGTCGGGGTTGTTGAGGTAGAAGAAACTGTGTGCTTTGTAAGCGTAGGCTTCTCCGTATTTATCATCGGCAGCCAGTGCGAAATCACAGGTTTCGATAGTTTTGTTTATATCCTCGCTCATGAAATAGCATTTTGCCAGTCCCATCCAGTAAGAAGGGTTATAAGGAGCGATGTCAATCAACTTGTCAAAGCACTCGATAGCTTCTTTCATGTGTTGCGTTGCTCCCAGATAGTCGGCCTGAAGTACGATAAAGTCTTCTTCTTCGCCATATTGGTCTTGTCCCTTGTCTATCCATTCTTTCGCGGCTTCCGGATATCCCATATCCATATAAAGATAAACGATCTCGATGATTGAGGCCAGATCGTCGGTGTCCTCGATTGTATTTATCAGTTGTTGTGCTTCTTCCAGTTTGCCTTCATTCAGTAACAGTTCTGCTTTCAGCATTTTTACCTCGGAGTCATATGTTTCTGTGATACTGTTTGCCACTTCTTTGGCTTTACTTAGTTTTTGAGTATCCAGATAAAGAAAGGCTTGTTCTATCAGTAAGCCAGTGTTGCCGGGGTGCAGTTGAAGTCCGTAATTAATGACTTCCTGTGCATCGTTGAATTTGCGTTCGGTGGCATACCAATCGGCAATATCAGCGAGCTGGTCGCCATCCAGGTATAGTTGTCGTTTTTCTGCTTTGGCGGCTTCGTATCTTTGGATGATTTCAGTCAGTTCTTTTTTTGCACTTGGTGAATTTTTTCTCCCCATTTTATTTTTTTCTTTTTAATTGCTGACATGGGGCTGCTACAAAAGTTCTTGTTCATTTCCTTTTGACACAGCCCCATGTTATAAAGTAAAGCCTGACGGCTTAGTTATTTATTGATCTTACCCCACGTGTCTTTTAAACCCACTGTACGGTTGAATATCAGTTTTTCCGGAGTTGAATCTTTGTCAATGTTGAAGTAACCGATTCGTTGGAACTGCAAATAGGAGAGTGGAGGCAGGGTTGCTGCAAACTTCTCTATGTAGCAGTTCGGAAGAACTTTCAGTGAATCGGGGTTGATAATATCTTTCATTGCTTCCAATGCATCACAGTTTTTGGCCTCGCGGATAGCAGCCAGTTCGTCGCGCGGGTTTTCTACTTTCCACAGACGGTCGTACAGACGTACTTCCGCTTGCATACAGTGGTTGCAGCTTACCCAGTGAAGTGTTCCTTTCACCTTACGGTTGGCATCCGGCATACCGCTACGGGTATTTGCATCGTATTCACAATAAACTTCGGTGATGATACCGTTCTCGTCTTTTTTACATCCTGTACATTTTACGATATAGGCATTTTTGAGACGCACTTCCTGTCCCGGTGTCATACGGAAATATTTCTTGGGAGCATCTTCCATAAAGTCTTCACGTTCCATCCACAGTTCACGGCTAAATTCGATCAGGTGACTTCCTGCTTCCGGATCTTCCGGATTGTTGATAGCTTCCAGTTCCTCGACCTGTCCTTCCGGGTAGTTGGTAATGATAAGTTTCACCGGATTGATAACGGCGGACACACGGATAGCACGGCTGTTCAGGTCGTCTCTTACAGAACTTTCGAGCAAAGCGATGTCATTCAGCGCGTCGTAAGTGGTATATCCGATTTTATCAATAAATTTGTGGATAGATTCGGGAGAATAACCGCGACGGCGGAAACCGCAGATTGTCGGCATACGGGGATCATCCCAGCCGTTTACCAGGCCTTCTTTCACCAGTGTCAGCAAGTTACGCTTACTCATCAGTGTATAGCTAAGATTCAATTTATTGAATTCCGTTTGACGGGGACGATGGTCGTTCAGGTCTTTCTTAAAAACGGAGAAGGAAATAACTCATTCCGTTCTGCAAT